>Ga0172378_10000796_pt1 | contig 28524 bp, 24 predicted proteins | sample GrowelOW332metaG_FD_119755 | JGI IMG/M metagenome (GOLD analysis project Ga0172378, IMG submission 119755) | Groundwater microbial communities from an aquifer near a municipal landfill in Southern Ontario, Canada - Pumphouse #3_1 metaG | ecosystem: Environmental > Aquatic > Deep subsurface >...
AAATTCAATTAGATTAAATCTATTTTCATACAAACATTTCACCCCTTCGTGGTAATCATGAAAATCCTTTAATCATGAAAATCCTGATTCTTATCAAAAAGCTTACTAATAATTTTTCCTTAACTTATTTTTGAAGAAGTACTCTCTAAATTTGATTGAAGAATACTTCTTTGACTTTTCTTTTTCACAACCTGTTTGTTAGTTTTTAATGCTGATTTTTACCGTGTAATGGTCTTAACTTTGTTATCATTTATTGGTATCATTTATCTTAATGAGTATTTAAAAAAAATCCCTCCATATTTATGTATGGAGGGATTTGATTTTTTGGGTTTGAAGTTTATTTCTTCATTCCGTTATTTCTAAGTACTGCATCTATTGATGGGTCTTGTCCACGAAAACGTTTGTACATATCTTTTGCATAATCGGTTCCTCCTCTTGATAGGATTTCATTTTTGAATCGATCTGCTGTTGTTTTGTCAAATATGTCTCCTGATTGTAGGAAGGCATCAAATGCGTCTGCATCTAGCACTTCAGACCACACATAAGCGTAATAGCCAACTGCATATTCTCCTCCAAATACGTGTGCAAAATATGTTGAGCGATAACGTGGTGGGATTTGAGATATTAGACCTATTTTGTCCATTGCTTTTTTCTCAAATTCTTGTATGTTGTCTATTTTTTGGCTTGAGCTGATTATATGGTATTCCATATCTAGGTATGCTGCTGCGTATCGTTCGGTCATTCCGTATGCTACGTCAAATTTTCCTACTGATTCCATCTTTGTTAGTAGGTCTTGTGGGATTATTTCTCCTTTTTCATTTTTTGCAAACATTTTCAATACTTCTGGTTTTGAGCACCAGTGTTCTAGTATTTGTGATGGTAGTTCAACGAAGTCTCTTGGTACTGATGTTCCTGAGGTTGAAGTATAGGTGCAGTTGGATAATAGTCCATGAGTAGCGTGTCCCATTTCATGGAATATGGTTGATGCTTCTTCTGCTGTTATGGTTGTTCTTCCTGATGGTGATTTTGCATAATTGAAACATACTGTGATTATTGGGGTGATTGATTTATCGCCTTTCTTGTATTGTTCTCTATAGCTATTACACCATGCTCCTCCTGCTTTTGATGCTCTGGTGAATGGGTCCCAATACATTATTCCTACGTGTTCGTTCTTTTCGTTCTTGCATTCAAATACTTGAACATCGTCTGAATAGGTTTTGATATCTTTTCTTTCGGTGAATGTTAGTCCGTATAGTTTGGTGATAACATCAAAACATCCTTGGCGTACGTTGTTTAGTTCAAAATATGGTCTGGTTTGTTCTGCATCAAAATTAAATTTTTGTTTTTTTAATTTATTTGCATAATAGGTCCAGTCCCATGCCTCTAGGGTTGCTCCCTTATGGTCTTTGTCTAATAGTTTTTGAAGTTCAACAACGTCTTTCTTTGCAGCTGGTACGGAATACGATAAAAGTCCTTCTAATAATGAATTTACTTCTTCTGGAGTTTTAAGCATTCTTTCTTCAAGAATATAGTCTGCAAAGGTTTTATATCCTAGTAGTTCTGCTTTTTGAGCTCTTAGGTTAGCTATTTTTTTAATATTTTCTTTGTTATCTGTTTCTCCCCCATTATTACAACGGTTGTTTTTTGCTGTAAATATCTTTTCTCTTAGTTCTCTATTTTCTGCAAATTCAAGGAATGGGAATACTGATGGGCTATCGAGTGTGTATATCCATTTTCCTTCTTGCTTATTTTCTTTTGCTGTTGTTGCTCCTTGCTCAATTAACCATTCTGGTAATCCTTTTAAGTCTTCTTTTTTGTCAATAACAAGGGTATAAGATTTGGTTTCTTTTAGTAGGTTTGAAATAAACTTAGATTCTAGGGTTGTTAGGTCTCCGTTTACTTTCTTTAGTTTATCTTGTTTGGTCTTATCTAATAATGCTCCTGAACGTACAAACCTCTTATAGGTTTTTTCCAATAACATTTTTTGTTCTTGGTTTAGGTTTTCTTTGTCTTTATTGTCCCAAACCATTTTAACCTTTTCAAATAATTTACCATTCATTGTGATTTCGTCACTATGTTTGGCTAGTATAGGTCCTATTTCGGATTCTATCTTTTGTAATTCTTCGTTAGTGTTTGCTGCAGTCATATTGAAAAATACGCCACCAACCTTTGCTAATAGCTCACCACTGAAATCAATTGCTACAATTGTGTTTTGGAAATTAGCTGCTTCTTTATTTTTTATAATAGCATCAATTTCTTCGTTATGAACTCTCATTGCCTCTTCAAAAGCAGGCATATAGTGTTCATTCTTTATTTCATCAAATGGAGCTGTACCAAATGGGGTATTCCATTCTTTAAGGAAAGGATTTTCGGAAAGATCTTTCTTCCCACATCCTACAACTAATAATGCTGCACTTAGCATAATCAATAGATTTTTTTTCATTGTGTTTATTTTATTTAATTAATTATTATCGAAATATTCAATTCAATCATCAATAGTTTTCTTAAACTTAAACTTAGGCTCCTCTCCTTTTATCAAACGTTTTATGTTTTTCCTATGGGTATAGGGGATAAATATGGCGACCAGACATGTAAATACTATTAGAGGTATATAGACTTCATAACTTAACCAATGTGCACAAGTAACATAGAGTATAGGAAATGCAACGGAACTTAGTATGGAAGCAAGGGATATGAATTTGGAAAAAACAAAGGTTATTATAAATATAGCAATAATTAGAGGTAGTAGGCGGTCGAATATACCTATTATAACTCCAAGCATTGTTGCTACTCCTTTTCCACCCTTAAATCCAACATAAATTGGAAGTGCATGACCAACAACTGCAATAACTCCAAGAGCTAATTTATAATATGTTAGATATTCAGATCCTGAAACCATTCCCCAAATATCGGTGTAGAAACGTCCAAAGAAGTTAGCAAGATAAACTGCCCACCATCCCTTGAAGGCATCTATGCATAATACAAATAATCCAGGTAAGAGTCCAAGTACTCTAATGGTATTTGTTGCTCCCCCATTCTTAGATCCTTTTTCTCTAACATCAATCCCATAGAATGATCTCCCTATCCAAACGGCTGAAGGAATTGAACCTATTAAGTAGGCCAATATTCCCCCTAGTCCGAGCATTATATAATGTATTAATGTCATATTATTCTGTTTCTTTAGTTAATTTATTCTTCATTATTTTCAAACTCATCAATTTTTTCGAGTTTTCTGATATAGTTTATTTTTTCGTTAGGTGTTGCTAGTCTATAAGTGAATATTTTGCCATCTGCCGCCTTAAACTCCCTGTCTTTATTAGGTACTTCTTTGATAAAATCATTGAATATTTCGTAAGAAGAAATTGCACTCATTGAGGCTCCGTTATATGTAAAGAAATACCAATGGTCGGGGTTAGCTTCAATATATATCCTTATTTCGTTTGAGATTGAGGTTTTAACTAATTGTATTTTGGCTCTTATTTTCTTATTAACTTGGTGTTTGCCTACAATACTCAATTCTGCATCACCATAGGAAACATAAGAGTTTAGGATAGGATCCCATTGCATCTTTACATTAGAGAAATATAGGGTATAATCCATTTTCTTAGGTATTTCCTTCCACTCCCCTGTTATTAGTAAGTCTTCATATAGCTCAAGACCTTTCTCTGAACCATAGATTGATACCAATTGGTCTTGGTATTTGGATACTTCAAATTCAAGTGGTGAAAGGTTCATATCCTCATAGAGTTCAACTCCCATATAGTCGAGGGCAAGTGGTGAGAAAGGGAATTTTATACCAAGGCTCATATTTAGGTCGGCAGTCAGACTTGAATTATTGATCTTCATTTCGCCATAGTTTTGCATTTCTACAATACCCGATTTGCTTAATCCAATATTTATATTTCCCTGTCCTTTAGCATCACATGATGTTTTATTTAGTATTAGATAATCACCCAATCCTTCTTTCATATCTTCCAATTTCTCCATTGATGCGATCCTATATTCATTGGATAGCTTATCGTAGGTTAGGTATCCTTTGGCAGTCATAAAAGTATTATCGGCTTCTATATCATTGGTTAAGAAAGCCGATTTGGGTTCCATAGTCTTAGGGTTATATTGTAGGGAGGCAGTCACTCTTTGGCCGTCAACTGAAGAAGGAGCTTCTGAAATTGGTATATAAATATTCTTTGAGTCAACTCGTGATTTGAAGGTAATAAATGCAAGATTTTCATTGCAGTTATGACTTAGCTGAACACCTCCTTCAAATAAGTAATTACTATCTTTGGCATCAATTTGAACCTTTCCATAGAAATTAAATGCTGGACTTAATTGTAAAGGGGTTTCTTTAAGTATTGAACCTGTGGCACGAGAAGATATTGGGTCAGGGTTAAGTCTAGACACAAAGATAGGGTGTTTCTTTTTGTTTTCATCCACATAGTCTATATATCCATTTGCAGAATAGAGTGAGGATGAGAATATATGTACCCTTGAAGAATAGAACTCATGGATACGTGTTTCTGTATCAATAAGTATTCTAGCATCTTCTATGGTATCCATTTGGGCTCCTGGTCTGATAATAATTGTTGGGTCGGTTGGTTGTATTGCTGCATCTCCACTCCTTATCAGGAACACCTCATCGGCTCTTAGCTTATTGTCTTTTAGGCTTAGGGTGGCATTAACAGAATTGAAGGTTAGGCCTTTTTGAACAGGGTTAGTGGCTGTGAACTTAGCTCCTGGTTGTTCTAAATCAATTAAATTTCTTATTTTCTTATTTGGAAAATCTCCAACACTTGTACTATTTGAGTTTAGGAGTGCTAGTTCTTTGGCATCCATTATCCAATCAAATTTATCCACCTCACAACTATATTGTAGATAGGTTAGGTCGCATGGTTTAACACCTTCCATTGATTTGAATTCTCCTCTTTTAGTTTTGAAATCAACCATTGACTTAACTTCTTTGGCATTGAATGCTATATCTTGTCCATTTAATGCCATTAGGGTAAAGTTGGCAGTGTCTGCAGTATAGGAAATAGATTTAAACTTGAAATTATCAGCAGCAACTATCATTTCGGCAGCCTTATTTGATCCCTTTCCGGTTAGGCCTATTGGACTAACTATTAGACTACCTGTATGTAGGGCTTCTCCACCAAACATATAGAAAGGTTCTGCAGCTTGGTGAACAATCATATAATCCTTGTATGGATACCAATTTTCAGAAGTCTTGGTAACCGTTACTTCAGGAAATTCTACAGTTGATTTATTGGAGCATATAAACTTATCGGTTTTTGAATTCATTGAATCGGGCAGGAATACAAACATCCTTGAGTCGGAACGTGAGGCAATATATTCTAGATATCCAGCACCTAACAGCCCTTGAAGACTTAAATCAATTTGGTTATAAAATTTACCCTTGCCTCCATATGCAAGCATTCCTGAATTTGGAGTTTTAATAATAAATCCAAGCGAATAGTCTTTCATTACCTTTAGAGGCTCTTTTATATCGGCAAATATTCCTGCCGACTTCAAAACTCCAGTAAACTTAACACTATCTGTTTTGAAAGTCATTAAATCTTTTAATTTGAAGGGGTCTAGTTTATAATAGAAATTTTCTCTTAAATAAACTCCCCCTTGAATTTTGGGTTGATCGTAATAAACATAAGAATCCTCAAGAGATGATAACATTGGGTATCCTGGCACTCTTTTAATACTACTCTTATTCTTAGGGTCATCAATCAATAATTCACAAACTAAGTTTTGGAGTGGAGTTTGAATTTTTATTATTTTATTGGTATCCTCAAATAGTGGAACAAAGAAAGCCATAGAATCTATTTTGGGAAGGTTGAGGGCAAATCTTTCGTAATCGAAATAACATTTCTCTCCTCCCATAATAAATCTACCTGCTGTTACCCTACCATTAAATTCAAAACTCCTATTCTTCTTCATAACAATTTCTCCATTTACTGGAGATATATTCACAAAATGAGTGTCGGATAGAGAGAAGTTTTCAATACCATACATTCTTAAATCCATATCAAGAATATTTAGAACTGCATTGGCGCCTTTTTTGGTTGAAGAAACGAAACGTATATTATCATAGTCTTGTCTCTTAATATTTGCCATAATATAATCGTAGATCTTATCTTTAATGATAGCTGTCTTTCGATATGATTCATAATTGATAAATCCACTAATAGCTAAACGCATTAACATAACCTCAGCTTGGGTTTCATCCATTCCAATATATCTTGCAAATTCTTTTACTGGAATATTCTTTTTCTTATATTTATCAACAAAACCCTTAACCCTATAAATTGGGTTAGTTTCGTCTATGCCTTGTATCTTATCCCATTTTAACTGGGTATAGTAATTATTTGATTCAAATGATGCAAAAGAAACACTATTAGCTGGCCCCTTAACGGAAGTAAATTCTAAAATATGAGAATCTAATTCAACATATACTGCTTCAGTGTAGATATCAATTGCATGGTAAGAATCGACCCAAGGACTAGCTGAAATTCCTTCCTTATTGTTTATACAAGCTATCTCTCTTGAGTTTTTATTATATCTCATTAGAAGTCCGGGATGATAAATTGAGTCATTATTTATATAGAATGTTATTTGACAATCAGGAGTTGTTATACCCTCTTGACTAAATGGGTGAGTGATTGCCTTTGCCTTACAAAATAATTTACCTTCTTTCTTAAATACAAGCTCTGCTGGCTCTTGTGCATCACCTGTTCCTAAAAACTTTCCTCCTTGTTGGGTAAATCCTCCAACATAATCAACATCTGGGAATATATTTTTAATTATCTCCTCTCTCTTATATGAAAAAAATCGCGGAAAACTTGATTCCTTAACCTTATCGGAACATTGGTCTTCAAGGCTTCCGTGGAGCTTATGTTGAAAATATTCTTTATTAGTAAATTGAACTGAATCGGCAAATATAGCTGCTCTTTTTAAGGAAACAGTATATTTGGATAATTCTGCATATACCTGATCTTTTGGTAGTCCTGCTCTTGAAAAATCAATTCTCCCTCCCTTTCCTTCAAAAAACTGCTCAACAATATAGAATTTACCATTGGTGGAATAAAGTGTATTTTGGTCTTTTTGAGAAGAATAGGTTAGGTCAATACTTGAAGTAAAATCAACATAGGGTCCCCTATTGGTGTCTATCCTAATATTATACCCATTATGTTTTACTGTCCAATTAACTGTTCGAGATGTGTAGAGAGAGTTAAATTTTACTAAGTTAAGTGAAGTATTTATGGCTTCATTAAAGGCTCCTAAGGTTGAAGATTCAATTGTCCATTGAAGTCCTTTAAACCATTGATTATAACTTTCCTTAGATTGGTTGGTTGTTTGGAATGCTACCTGTGTTTCTATAAAATCGAAGAAGCCCGGAACGGGTCTAACTCTTTTCTTTAACATTTGATTGGAAAGAGACATCACATCTTGCTTTTGTTGTGATGGAATTGAATTCCAAATTGTTGCATAGTTTATGATAAGCTCTTCATATTCTTTTTGCTTATCCTTTTTCATATTAACATCCGATTTGTAGAATTCTATTAGTTCGTCTATATAGGAATCTGAATTTCCAGAAAATTCTTTAAATCTTTGTGCGGAAACATTTAAACCTATACTAAAGACTAATAAAGTTAAAACCAATCTCTTAATAACCATTTTTCTAATTTATTTTTTAATTAATCGCAGTGCCGCCCAATTTTCCTTCGATATTTGATTATCTAAACTAAAACCATATTTTAATGCTTCATCCATCAAAATACTAATATCTTCAATATAGAAACCACTTAAAAACAAAATACCTCCACTTTTAATGTGTTGGGAGTATTTTTTAAGATCTTGAAGTAGAATATTCCTATTTATATTTGCAATAAAAACATCATAATCTCTATCCAAAAGACCTGAATCACCATATCTCACCCTAACATCAAACTTATTGGCTTCAACATTTTCTAATGCGTTCTTAAATGCCCACTCATCATTATCAATGGCTTCAACATAGGCTGCCCCTTTCATCTTAGCTAATATTGCCAATACTCCTGTTCCACTTCCCATATCCATTAAATCTTTTCCTACTAGGTTTTCATTTTCTAGGAGCTCAATTATTTGGAATGTTGTTGGATGATGTGCTGTACCAAATGACATTTTGGGAGATATTTCAATATTATATTCAACTTCCTCCAATGGTTGATGAAAATTTGCATGAACATAACAATAATTATTTATTAGAACAGCTGGATAAGATTTCTCCCATTCAGCGTTCCAATCCTGTTGTTCTATTTCCTTTGTTTTGGTTGACATATCCACATCTGGGTTTAATACAATAAATCTTTCAATTAGTGCATTAAGCTTCATTTGGTTGAAAAGCCCTTCCTGACAATAGGCTAAAAACCCCTCATTTGTATCCTGAAAACTTTCAAATCCAATATCGCATAAATCGGATTGAAGTATCTCAGAGTACATTTCAAGGGGTTTTAAACTAAACTCTATTTCAATATATTTCATCTATATTTTTTAAGTATATATTTTTCTATTAGAAAGAAGCGATAATGGCTAAGAAATCATCTGCATTAAGTGCTGCACCCCCAATTAGGCCTCCATCAACATCTTTATTTGCAAATAGTTCTTTAGCATTCTTAGGATTACAACTACCTCCATAAAGAATTGAAATCTCATCCGAAACTTCTTTTCCATATTTTTCTGTTAATAAAGAACGAATATAAGCATGCATTTCTTGTGCTTGTGCTCCTGTTGCTGTTTTTCCAGTTCCTATTGCCCAAACTGGTTCGTATGCAATAACAACATCTAGTATCTCTTCACCAGTTAAGCTGAAAAGACTTTCAATAACTTGGTTTTTAACAATGTCAAAATGCTTATCTGCATCTCTTTCTTCCAAAACTTCACCACAACAGAATATTGGCCTAATACCATTTTTAAGTAATAGGTTAACCTTTGTTGCTATGTCTTGGTTTGATTCGTTAAAGTATTTTCTTCTCTCACTATGCCCAACAATACAATATTCAATATTCATTGAAGCTAACATTTGAGCCGATACTTCACCTGTATATGCACCATTATCGAAAGATGCTACGTTTTGAGCTCCTGCATAGAAATTTGATTCTGATGCAAGGTCGGACGTTAGTTCCAAGTAGGGATATGGTGGACAAACAATCACTATTGTTTCTGTTTCAACTTCATCTAATTTTTCTGCAATTAGATTTACTAAATCATCTGCTTGTTCAAAGCCTAGATTCATTTTCCAGTTTCCTGCAACTATGTTTCTTCTCATAATAATAATAATTTAATTTGTAAATACTATTGCAAAGGTAGTACTTTTTATTTGGCTATCCTTACTCTTGGATCTAATATTCCATAGAGTATATCAACCACTATGTTAATCATAACTAATAATACACAAATAATCAAAAGAGCACCCATAACAACTGGGAAATCATATTTCTCTAATCCATCAACAATTACAACCCCAACTCCTTTCCAGTCAAAGATATATTCAACAAAAACAGCCCCTGCCATAAGGGATGCAAACCACCCTGAAACAGATGTAAGAACAGGATTCATTGAGTTTTTGAGTGCATGACGTCTTAGCACTTGGTATTTTGATAAGCCCTTAGCCCTTGCTGTTCTTATATAATCTTGAGATAAGACATCTAGTAATGAACTCTTTGTTAGCTCAGATATAACTGCTAACGGTCTTATGCCTAATGTGAATGCTGGTAGTATTATATTTTTTATATCAATATACTCTCCCCTACCCAAAACATCAACCGAATATAAGCTTCCAAACATCGATAAACCCGTGTAGGGCGCAAGAACATAAGCAAATAACCATGCAAAAATGATGGCAGCAAAGAACGATGGCAATGACATCCCAAGAACAATTACACTTAGATTAATTCTATCGAACCAACTATCTTTGAAAATTGCAGATAGACTACCTAGTGTAACACCTACCACGAAAGCAAAACTCATACTTAGTAATGCTAAGATTATGGTATTGGGAAAAGCTTCTGATAGTATTTCGGTTACTTGTCTTTTTGACTGATAACTCCTTCGTAGATATGGTTGTTTTAGAACAATAATATTATCCTTACCACTATATAATTTAAAGTAAGTATATTTGGTATCGTCTAAGTATCTTGATTTATGATTTGAGGTTTTATGAAAAGAAATTGGTGACAAATCATTTAAATAATAAAAGTATTGGGTTAGAATAGGCTGATCAAGTCCAAGGTCTTTTTGAATTATTTCAACACTTTCTTGATCAGCCCTCTGACCCAACATCATTCGAGCAGGATCGCCAGGTAAGACATTAAACAAAAAGAATACAAGGGTTATAACTCCAAGTAAGACAAAAAATCCATACCCTATTCTTTTTAATATAAAGTCTAACATTAATTTTGGTTTTTAATATTTAGTTCTGAAAATTTAGGTAATAATCTCCATGACCATTTCTTTTCAACTACTCCGTCTTTCATCATAACAATCCCTGGATTGGAGCGCATCATTGTTTCAATTGCCTTATCGTCAGTAGAATATGTTAGTATATTATTCCAATTATGTTTTTCATTAAATTCTGCCCATTTTTTTATTGGGGAGGAAGTAATAAGAACCGTTTGACATCCGTTTTCAGAGGCATGTCTTTCAAATTCAGCTACCTTTTTTATTGATTTTTTGGAAGGAGAATCTAAATCCACAATTGTAAAAATAAAGGTTATTCCTTCATGAGATAGGACATCAAAGGACTCATCTTTCTCTGTAATTAAATCTAACATAGAAAAACCATCAGCAGCTACAGTATTAGCATTTATAACCCTTGAGCTAATAAATGTCCATTTTTCCATAAAATCAGGTTCTTTATAAGCTTCCATAAGCTCATCCATACCAAATTCTCTTTCTTTATTAGTTTCATTGTTTTTATAGAGGGCATAGGATATTGGTGGTTTTTGATCCTCTGGTTTTGGAACCATTCTATTACCTTCTTTCCAAGCCCTAAAATCAATTATTGGTTCATATAATGCATTGAAAATTGAAAAACTAACAACTAAAAAGATTATAACTCCTAACGATCCTAATCCAACTCTACGATTAACATGGGCTGGAAACTTCACCTTATCAAATAAGAACGAAAGAATAAGAAATATATCCAGCGCTACGTTCTTCCAAAAAGTCTGCCAATTGCTTAATAATATTGCATCTCCAAAACAACCACAATCGGACACCTTATTGGTTAAGGCATCAATTAGTGTTAAAACAGTGAAGAAAAACATCATTAAACCAGCAATCCAGTTTGTTGTTTTTTTGAAAAAGCCTGAAACTAAGAGGATACCAACAATTAACTCGAAGGAACATAAGATAATAGATCCTACTATTGGTAGCCATGGAATTGCGTTGATTAGATTAGTAAATCCAAATACGCCTAAGTATTCTGTAATTTTATATGCTGTTCCGTAAGGGTCAACTGATTTTACAAAACCAGAAAATATAAATACTAATCCTACAATAATTCTAAATAATCTTCCTAAATACTTCATAAATTTCTTATAATTATAGTTATTACTTGATTTTAATTTTTGCAAAAACTCCATAGTTAATAATATCATAATAATTTGCTTCAATTCCTTCCGAAACAAAGACCTTTCCTTGATTATCCTCAATTTGTTTTAATCTCATAATTTTCATCAAGATTAAATCTAATATAGAACTCACCCTCATAGACCTCCAAGCCTCAGAATAATCGTGATTCTTATCCTCCATTAATTGCTTAGCTTGTTTTGCATACTTATCGTAGAGTTCTATAATAATATCGTTATCAAGTTTTTCATTATTATCATTAATTACTCCCAATTCCAATTGAATAAGAGCTATTATTGAGTAGTTGATTATTCCAATAAATTCAGAACTTATCCCCTCTTCAATCTTCATTATACCCGATTCTTGAAATTGACGTATACGATTAGCTTTAATAAATATTTGATCTGTTAGGGAAGGAAGTCTCAAAATACGCCAAGAAGGACCATAATCTTTCAATTTGGCAGAGTATAAATCCCTACATTCTTTTATCACCTGATCATACTCTTGTGATGTTTTCATATAATTTTCTTATTGATTTAAATAAATATTATCTTACAATTACGTAATTTTGCTTTTCAATTAAGACAAAATGCTCCATGAAATCAATCGATAAAATTACAAAATTATCTTATAATACCACCATTAATCTACAAGGAAAATTAATTTCTCTTCAAAAACCCCTCATAATGGGAATCTTAAACCTTACCAAGGACTCTTTCTATGACGGAGGGAAATATATAAATAATGTTGAAAAATCTCTGATTCACGCAAAAGAGATGATAGAACATGGTGCCGACATAATTGATATTGGCGCCTGTTCAACTCGTCCGAATGCTATTTTGGTTTCTCAAGAAGAAGAATTGAAAGAAATCATACCCACTGTTAGAGCAGTTAGAAAAGAATTTCCAAATATTATAATCTCAATTGATACCGTATGGGCAAAGGTTGCGGAACAATCAATAAAAGAAGGGGGAAATATAATTAACGATATATCTGGAGGACAATTTGATCCTAATCTTTTTAAAGTCCTACCATCCCTAAATGCGCCCTATATCCTAACCCATACTCCCACCACACCCGACAAGATGCAAGATAATACCAATTACGAGAATATATTTTTAGATATATCCAATTATTTCTCAAAAAAGATTGAAAATCTCCAAAAATTAGGAGTTAATGATATAATCTTAGATTTGGGATTTGGATTTGGGAAAACCATTGATCAGAATTACTTCCTATTAAATCATATAGAAGATTTTAAAACCTTTGGACTACCAATACTCACAGGTATCTCCAGAAAGTCTATGATATATAAGCCATTAAAAACCTCTCCGCAGGATGCACTAAATGGAACTAGCTTCCTCCACGGGTTTGCATTAATTAACAAAAGCAACATTTTAAGGGTTCACGACGTTAAAGAAGCTATAGAATGCGTTGAGCTCTATAAATTAATTGAGAAAAACAGATAAAAAAACATTTAAATGATTGAATTACTAGCACTTCCTTTCCAATTAAACATAATTAATATATTAGACGTTGTTCTATCTTGCATATTAGTCTATTTTATTTATAAATTATTAAAAGGAACTGCTGCCCTAAGTATAATTATTACATTTGCCGCTATATACATTTTTTGGATTATTGTATCATTCCTTGAAATGACAATATTGGCAAAAGTTATTGGACAATTTATTAGTGTTGGAGCTATTGGAATTGTTATTATTTTTCAACCAGAAATTAGGAGATTTTTTGCAATGCTAGGTTCTAGAAGCATAGAAAGAGGTAAGAAAAATAAGTTTTTCTTTTGGAGAATACAAAAACACAATGTTGATAATTTCAATTCATCAGCCATAGTTAATGCCTACCAACACCTTTCCAAATCAAAGACCGGTGCATTAATAGTTATTGCAAAATACAATGACTTAGAAACAATTATTCAAACTGGAGAAATATTAGAATGCCAGATAAACTCCCAACTAATAGAAACAATATTTTTCAAAAATTCTCCCCTACACGATGGAGCAATGATAATTAAAAACAATACAATTAAAGCCGCAAGGTGCATACTACCAGTTAGTTCAAATTATAATATTTCACCCAATTTAGGACTTCGTCACCGCTCAGGACTTGGAGTAAGTGAACAAACAGATTGTATTGCAATTATAGTAAGCGAACAAACAGGAGATATCTCCATATCAAAAGCAGGAATACTAGAAGAATGTGTAACCCTAACCCGCCTACAGGAAGTCCTCGATGCAGAGTTTAATTCGTAAAAAGAACCAAAATTAGAAAAGAATATACCCCACCTTGCGCAACCTTCAGGTGGAGTATATTCTTTTCTAAATTTTTACATAATAATTTTGCTGTTTATTTTTAAGTTTCAAAAATTGTTTCAAGGATGAATAATCTTCAAAAAAAGCAAGAGTTCCACTGGAATTTTAGATTGACCCGAAAGAAATAATTATTTAGGTAGTTAAGAGAGTGACTAATAAAGAAATTGCAAATACTCTATGCATATCAACTCATACTATTATTACTCATAAGAGGAATATTTCCAACAAACTACAAATCCATAGCTCAGCAGGTTTAACTATTTATGCTATTATCAATAAACTGATAGATATAAATGAGGTAAGGGATTCTGATTAAGAAGAATAAAAAAGATTTTATTTAAGAATTAGCTCAACTATATTTTCAACATGTTGAGTGTGCGGGAACATATCCACTGGTTGTATTCTTCCAACAATATATTTTTCTGAAAGCAATTCCACATCTCTTGCTTGGGTTGCAGGATTACAGCTAATATAGACTATTTTCTTAGCCTCAATTTCCAATAATTGTTCAATAACTGATTTGGCCATACCAGCTCTTGGAGGGTCGGTAATAATTAGGTCGGGCTTACCATTCTTTGCTACAAAATCTTGGTTAAGAACCTTTGCCATATCACCAGCATAAAAAATAGTATTGCTTAAATTATTCTCTCTTGAATTAACCATTGCATCTTGAATTGCTTCATCTATATATTCAATTCCTACAACTTTCTTTGCATATGGAGCAACAAAATTAGCAATAGTTCCTGTACCTGTATAAAGGTCGTAAACAATTTGATTTTCGTTAATTTCAGCAAATTCAACTGCATTGGAATATAATACAAAGGCTTGGTCTGAATTGGTCTGATAGAAAGACTTTGGTCCTATCTTAAACTTTAACCTTTCTCTATCTCCCCTAAATGATGGCATATATTCTATTATATGATCCTTACCCTTATAAGATATTATATCTTGATCGAAAAGAGTGTCGTTGAATTTGGTATTGATGGCATACATTAGAGAGGTAATGGCTGGAAATTCTTTTGCTATAGAATCAAGCATAGGAAAAATCTCATCCGATTCTTCAGCAAAAACAACAATAAGCATAAGCTCATCCTCGAAGGTGGAACGAATTACTATATTACGAAGTAAACCATAATGCTTTCTTATGTCGTAATAGCTAAGGTTATGTTCTTGGGAATAATCTCTAATAAAATTACGAATAAGATTAGAAGGCTCTCTTTGAAGGGCACAATATTGAATATCGATAACCTTATCAAAAAAACCAGCAATATGAAAGCCAAACCCCATTGGTGAGGAATCTTTTTCAAGAGTTTTAATATCTTCTTCCGTAAGCCATCGTTTGGTTGAAAAAGTATATTCTAATTTATTACGATAGAAGAATTCTTTTTCAGAACCAATAATTTTATTTGCTTTAGCACAATCAATATGTCCAATTCTTTGAAGAGCATCAATAACTTGCTTGTTCTTATAGAAAAGTTGGTCTTTATATTTCATTGTTTGCCACTTACATCCTCCACATAATCCAAAATGAGGACATTTAGGCTCAACCCTTTTATCGGATAGTTTATGGAATTTGATTGCTTTAGCTTGAGCAAAACTTTTTTTCTTTTTAACTATTTGCACATCAACGATATCTCCAGGAACCACAAAAGGTATAAAGATAACAAGCTCATTATGTTTAGCAACAGAAGTACCTTCGCTTGATGCGTCTAGTACTTCTAAATTCTCTATAATTTCTTGTTTTCTCTCTTTATATACTTTCATTTACTAGAAATAATCATTCAGTGAAATAAAAAAGAAGCATTGATTGCTTTTTCATGTAAACAATGCTTCTTATTAATATTTCTAAATTAAAAGAATAAATTCTATTTTTCGTCAGACACAGATAGGCTTGCTCTTCCATTACGACGACGGTTAGCTAAAATCCTACGACCATTAGCTGAAGCCATTCTTTTTCTGAATCCGTGCTTATTTAATCTTTTTCTACGTGAAGGTTGGAATGTTCTTTTCATCTTATTTTCATTTTTTCAGATTGCAAAAGTACAATATTTATTTTTAATAACAAATATATTAGTCGTTTTTTTATTTTCTTGCTTTCTTTTTGAGCATTTAAAAAGAATAATTTATATTTGCAAATTCAAATTAGAATAAATATTTGAAGAAGTAAACCCTAAACGATAATTATGGATACAGCTTTTATAAATAAATTAATGACAATTAGAGATGAAGATTATGATGGACAAACACATCTTTCATTATCTCGAACGATTGAAAAGTATCCGTATTTTTCTCTACTTTACTATTATTATGCTAAGGGTTCAAAAAAACTATCTGTAAACTTTAACGAAAATCTAACTCTTGCCTCTGCATATTCACCAGACAGAAAACGTTTGAAAGAATTTTTAGAAACTAAAACTACATACCCTTATACTACTGACCATGCTCAACCATCAGATATGGATAAGATTCATGCTAAAATTGAGGAATTGAAAAAACTATATTCAAACGATAAATCTAAGCAAGAAAAGAAAGAAGAAAGACCAGATATAATAAAAGAAATTGACTCATATACTGAGCCTGAACTTTCATCTAACCCAACAAAAGAAGAATTAATTGAAAGGTTTTTGAAGATAGAAAACCCAAAGGTAAAGAGTTTAGAAAAAGAAAAAGAGAATATTAATATTAATGAAGTAATAAGTAAGTCTAATGTTGAGGAGCTTGAAATAGTAACAGAAACGATGGCTATAGTTTATACAAAACAAGGTCATAAGGACAAAGCTATTAAAATTTATAAACAATTAATTTTGGCTAATCCAGAAAAAAGTATTTACTTTGCAACTCAAATTAAAAAAATAGAAGAAAATAAATAAGTAAAAAACAAAGACATTATGTTTGTAGTTATATCAGTTTTAATACTAATTGTATGTTTGTTATTAGCTTTAATAGTATTAGTTCAAAACAGTCAAGGAGGAGGTTTGGCAGCAAGTTTCCAATCTCAAGGACAAATTATGGGAGTTAGAAAAACAGCTGACTTTCTTGAAAAATCATCTTGGGGTCTTGCTGTGGCACTTCTAATACTTTGCCTTGCAGCATCAGCATTTATGCCTGGTAGAAATTTCGGAGAGAAAAAAGGCACAGAGTTAAACCCAAGTGCGGTTAAAACAACAATGCCAGCTCCTGCACCTGCTCCAAATCAGGCACCAGCACCGATACAATAAATTAATAATTTATTTTTTCATAATTTGGTTTTTAAAAGAGTCATCATTTATTTGATGACTCTTTTTTGTATCTCATAATACATCTTCTTTATCTGACGTTTTGTCATAATGAGTAAGTAATAATTACTGTGGCACAATTTTGCGTAATAGTCAAACATAAAGAAATTAATAGAAGAATACAATAATATAATAATTAATAACTAAAAAAAACAAAGAATTATGGCAATAATTAATGTAAAACCTTTAGCTGATAGAGTTTTGGTAAAACCTGCAGAAGTAGAAACAAAAACAGCAGCAGGAATCATTATACATGACACAGCAAAAGAAAAACCTGTAAAAGGGGAAGTAGTTGCAATTGGTCAAGGGAAAAAAGATGAACCAATTACAGTTAAAGTTGGAGATTTAGTTCTTTATGGAAAATACTCAGGAACGGAAATTAACATTGAAGGAGAAGACTATTTGATTATGAGAGAAAGCGATATTTACGCTATCCTTTAATCTAAAAACAAAGATATTTATTAATATAAAAACATAAAACACTATGGCAAAAGATATTTTATATAATGTTGAGGCACGCGAACAATTACGTTTGGGAGTTGATGCTTTAGCAAATGCAGTAAAGGTAACGTTAGGTCCTAAAGGAAGAAACGTTTTGATTGATAAGAAATTTGGTGCTCCACATATCACAAAAGACGGAGTAACTGTTGCAAAAGAAATTGAATTAGTTGATCCAATACAAAATATGGGAGCTCAATTAGTTAAAGAAGTTGCATCAAAAACAGCTGACCAAGCAGGAGATGGTACAACAACAGCAACGGTTCTTGCACAAGCAATTGTTAACGCAGGAATAAAGAATGTTACGGCAGGTGCTAATCCAATGGACCTTAAACGTGGTATTGATAAAGCTGTTAGAACAGTAATAGAAGATTTAAAAAAACAATCACGTTCAATTGGTGATGCTAAAGAAAAAATTGAACAAGTTGCAACAGTTTCAGCTAATAACGATTCTTTTATTGGCAAAAAAATTGCTGAGGCAATGGATAGAGTGAAGAAAGAAGGAGTTATTACTATTGAAGAAGCAAAAGGCGTTGAAACAGAAGTTAAAATTGTTGAAGGGATGCAGTTTGATAGAGGATACCTTTCTCCATACTTCGTTACAGATACAGAAAAGATGGAAGTTGTTTACGAAAATCCATTTATCTTAATCTACGACAAGAAGATTTCTAATATGAAGGAATTTCTTCCTGTTCTTGAAAAAGTTGTTCAAACAGGACGTCCATTATTAATTATCGCAGAAGATTTAGATGGAGAAGCAATAGCAACATTAATTGTTAACCGTTTGAGAGGAAACTTAAAAATAGTTGCAGTTAAGGCTCCTGGATTTGGAGATAGAAGGAAAGAAATGCTTGAAGACATTGCAATCCTAACAGGTGGAGTTGTTATATCTGAAGAAAAAGGATATAAATTGGAAGATGCATCTCTTGAAATGCTAGGTTCTGCAGACAAAGTTACAATTGACAAAGACAATACAACAATTGTGTCAGGTCATGGTGAAAAACCAATGATTGAATCAAGAGTTAATCAATTGAAATCTCAAATTGAAAAAACAACATCAGACTACGATAGAGAAAAACTACAAGAACGTTTAGCAAAACTTGCAGGTGGAGTTGCCGTAATTTATGTTGGAGCAGCATCAGAAGTTGAGATGAAAGAAAAGAAAGACCGTTTTGATGACGCCCTACATGCAACAAGAGCTGCAATTGAAGAAGGAATCATACCTGGAGGCGGAATTGGATACATACGTGCAATTAAATCACTAGAAAGTTTAGAAGGAGATAATGAAGACGAAAAAACAGGAATTCAAATAATCCGTCGTGCATTAGAAGAACCACTTCGTCAAATTGTTGAAAATGCAGGCTTAGAAGGAAGCGTTATTGTAAATAAAGTTAAAGAACTAACAGGCGATAATGGTTTCAATGCAAGAACAGAAATATATGAAGACCTACATAAATCAGGAGTAATAGACCCTACAAAGGTTGCACGTATTGCACTTGAAAATGCAGCTTCAATAGCAAGTATGATTCTAACTACAGAATGCGTACTTTCAGAAATTAAAGAAGAAATGCCACAAATGCCACAATCACCAGGAATGGGTGGTATGGGTGGAATGTACTAATAAATAATTTTCTCATTAAATTAGCCTCCTTACTAAAGGGAGGCTTTTTTTATTTTAAATAAAGAAAAAGTAATATCTTTGCACCAAAGAAAATATATAAAAATTTAAAAATACATACGATATGATACAAAGAATTCAAACATTATGGCTAGCATTTGTTATATTAATAACAGTTGCAACATTCTTCTTCCCAATTGTTGATTTTAACTTCAGTTTCAAATCAATGGATACTATTCAACATTATGGACTACTACAACCAGAATCAAGCCCAAATAGCCTTCAATTTATTCAAACAACTCCAGCTTGGAGTTTAATTTTTATGCAAATTGGAGTATCTCTAATTGCTCTAATCGCAATATTTTTATATAATAACCGTCAATTACAAGTAAAGCTAGTGGCTAGTGGTTTATTATTAGTAACCATTTATGTAGCTTTCTTATTATTTATTAAGATCGATGGATTAGAAAAAGCAATTGCTCATCTATACACTACTCCTATTGTAAACTATAATAGAATTTCAATATCTTTCCCTATCCTCCAACTTTTATTATTTATTTTAGCTCAAAGAGCAATAAGAAAAGATGAAAGAATAGTTCGTTCTTCTGATAGATTAAGATAACAAATTAGAAAGTATAGCATTTTGCTTTATAAGGAATTTTTGATGTGAGGGTGAATCCGAAGAATTGATACCAATCATTTCTTTCTGGATTCCCACGCATTGAACCTGCAGGGTTATAAACATTATCTTGTATTTCATTTGTACGATCTGCAGCAGAAGCACCAAGTTCTCCACTCCAATCTAAAAGAATTGATCTATCAACATAGTTGGTACTTATATCATCAATATAATCGGTAAATGTCATTCTCAAACCCCATTCTAAGCCTATAGAGATAAACTTAGTTACACTAAACTTTAGACCTAGTCCAAAAGGAATAGATATTTGAGTTAGAGAATAAGGAGATTCATATCCTTCCATTCCCTGTCCTTCGGTTGCAAGTGGTTGTAGCTCCACCCATTCTGTTTTATTAGTAATTCTGTTTTCAATTAAGGTTTTGGGATTCATAAAAAACACTCCTATCCCTCCAAATAAGTATGGAGTTACCCTATGTTTTTTACTTCCTGTTTGGTAATCGAAAAAGTTAAACTCACAAGTTGCTGAAATTTCATTTATTTTTGATTCAAAGCTAAGGTTTCGAATATTATCAAAATCTACATCATAAGCCTTAACAGACCCAAAAAGAAAGTTCCCTCTAATAACCCAACGAGGATTAATATTATACCTATAGATTGCCCCTACCATCAAATTTGTATTATAAAAATTAAACTTAGGATTAATGTCGCCAATATAATTCCCACCCCCAACAATTATTCCGAACTCCGATTTATTGATAAATTGTGCATTTGCGTTGTAAGACAATAGGCTTAACAGGGCTATAATTATATATTTCTTCATTTCTCTTTTTTAATTTGATGCAAAAGTAATAAAATTAATTCAAACTAAGCTCTATGAATGTTTCTCGTATTCTAAAATCTCTAAATCCTTTGGCTTACCGTCCTCAACATTAAACCGAATCATGGTACAAACTTGATGAAAACCATAATTACCTGAGGCGCCTGGGTTCATATGAAGGAGATTTAGCTCTTGGTCGAAAATAACTTTAAGTATATGACTATGACCTGAAATAAAGATATTTGGCTTTTCCATTTTAATCAATTCCTTTATCCCTTTTTCGTAGCGTTTAGGATAACCACCAATATGGGTCATCATTATTTTCACCCCCTCTATCTCAAAAGTTTCTACCTTCTTTATTTGGGAGTATAGTTCGTAACCATCAATGTTTCCATAAACTGCAATTGTTGGTTTAAAATGCTTCAATTCATCCAATATATCAGTGGAACCAATATCACCAGAATGTAATATAATATCAACATCTTTAAAAAAAGTATATACTTGTTTAGGGACCATGCCATGAGTGTCGGAGAGTAAGCCAATTCTTTTCATTATCAAATTTAATTACTATTTAAGACTTGCAAAGTAAAGCAAAATATTTAATTTACTTGATTATTATATTTCAATATCTAATTCTAATATTTTTTTTCTTTGTTTCAATCCAACTACATTGGCAATATAACACAACTATGTTGGCAATATAACTGTTCTACATTGCCAACATACACTCTTTGAATCAAAGATTTAATAAATTCTTATTAAGATTTAGTAGATTAATACTTTGATCTAATTCAATTCTTCTTTTATTTCGAGAATTGAAATCTCGATTGACTTTATTATATCTTCTTGCTGAAAGTCATAACCCTCTGCTTTAATTGAACTTACAAAATCTCTATGGGAACGCTTTTCTCTATAACCTGGTTCTTTGGAGGGGTGGGTTAAATATCTCTCAATTATCTCTACGTCTTCACTAATATTTAGTACTCCATGATAAAATATTGTCTTATTCTTAGTAAACATTGACGAGCCCATTATCTTTTTATTGCCTATGCTTAGATCGGATATTCCTTTGGATTCTAAATTCTTTATTCCTAATATACTAAGATTTTCAATTAGTTTGGAATTAATTAATTTAAATAATTTAAGGGGATTGGGAATCTTTTCATTCTTGTATTTAAAAGAAAAGATTAGCATATTTGGACTAAGAATAACTGATTCTCCTCCCGATGGACGTTTTAGTGTAATAATACCATCTCGTTTTACATTTTCACAATTTATTGACTTGTCAATATTATTTGATCTCCCAAGTACTATATAGGTATCGTCTGGTTTGCCAATATAGTAGTCGAAAGTCTTTTGAGATTCAAATATTGTGTAATCAGGTAAATTATATGAGTATAAGATAGGTTGAATTTTCATCTCATCTGGGCTATTATTTATGTATTGCATGGTCAACGGCTTCAAATCCAGCTTCCATAAAGACTTCTGAAATTGTTGGATGAGTGTGAACTGTTTTTGCAATATCATAAACTGTGGATTCAAGTTGCATATAGGCTGCGGCTTCGTTAATCATATCTGTTGCGTTATTTGCAATGATTTGAACTCCCAAAACTTCTCCATATTTGTTTTCAGAAAGTATTCTAATAAATCCTTCACCTGAGTTTTCAGTGATTGCCTTACCATTTGCTGAAAGAGGAAACTCACTAATCTTATAATCTACTCCCATTTCTTTTAGCTTTGACTCTGTTTGGCCTATTTGTGCTGCTTCTGGCTGAGAATACATATTCATAGGAATCTTACTAAGGTCTATTTTCTCATTTACACCATTCAATCTATTAACTACAAATAGTCCTTCAGCAGATGCGATATGTGCAAAATGACTCTTACCATTCACATCTCCAATTGCATAAATGCCCTCAACAGATGTTTCAAAGTTTTCATCCACCTTAATATAGTCATTCTCTAGTTCAAATTCTATATCAGAAGATAAAGAGTTAGCTTTTCTATGACGTGCATTAATAATGAGTCCACAAGGAATTTCCTCTCCGCCAACTCTTAACACTCCATCTTTATAATCATCCTTAATTGAAACATCTCCTTTATTATCAAAAAGCTTAATCCTATCCTTCTTAAGTTTTGCTTGCATATAATTGCTTAAATAAGTATCGGCAAGAGGCATAAAATTATCTTTTTCTAAAACCATACTTACTTTTTTGCCCATAAGACTAAAAGCTTGGGTAAGCTCAATTGCAACGGGACCTTCTCCAACAATAATAATATTATCTGGTAATATCCTTGGTTTAAAGACATCCATAGGTTCTATTACCAAGTTTTCAATCTCTGATTCTATCATAGGAGATGTTGAACCTATTGCGATAATTATATTCTTTGCGTTTATAGTTCTATTTTCAACCGAAACAGTGTTTTTATCTATAATCTTAGCTGAAGCATTAATTATTTCAGCTCCATTTTTCTTTAATAAAAATTCTATCCCTTGAGTTAGCTTCTTAACATTTTGATCTGCTCTTAGAACTGCTTTGTCCCAATTAAAGCTAAGTGCAGACTTATCAATCCCCTCCACTCCATATCTTAAGGCATCTTTTTGAATCTTATTATAAAGTTTAACACTTTCGAGTATGGATTTAGAAGGAATACAACCCCAATTAAGACACATCCCACCTATCCTATCCTTTTCAATAATTGCAATCTTCATTCCTAATTGAGCCGCTCTAATTGCTGCTACATATCCTGCAGGTCCTGATCCTATTATTATTAAATCATACATATATATTTCCTCCTTAACTTTAATCTATTAATAAGCCAACTGGCTCTTGTAAATAACTCATTACTGTATTGAGAAATCTTGAGGTTTCTCCTCCATCAGCAATTCTATGGTCAACACTTAGAGAAAGAGGTAAGATTAGTCCAATATCTAATTTATCATCCTTAACTATTGGTTGTTTGCTAATTCTTCCTATTCCAAGTATTCCTGCTTGAGGATAATTAATCACAGGTACTGCAAATAATCCTCCAATGCTTCCATAGCTTGTTATAGTAAAAGTACCATCTTTCATATCATCTAAGCTTAGCTTTCCATCTCTTGCTTTATCGGCAAGGATTTGTATTTCCAAAGCTATTTCTTTTATGCTTAACTTATCAGCATTTCTAATTACTGGTACCACTAATCCCTTTTCTGTATCGGCAGCTATACCTATATTATAGTATTTCTTATACATCATTATTCCCTTTTCAATATCCATCTCTGCATTCAAAGATTTATGTTTTTTTAGGGCAAGTGCAACTGCTTTAACAATAAATGAGAGATAAGTTATTCTGATATTCTCATCCTTAAAATAATCCTTATATTTCTTTCTTATCCTATCTAATTCAGAAATTTCCACTTCCTCAAAAACAGACATATGAGCTGCATTATGCTTACTCTGAATCATATTCTTAGCTATTGTCTTTCTGATTTGAGACATTTGTTCTATTTCTACTCTTTCTTCTAAGATATTGTCATTATTAGAAGACTTGGCTTGAGCTGGTTTTTGACTGCCTTCCTTAGAATAGTTTAAGATATCTTCTTTCATCACTCTTTGTGCGGGTCCAGTACCTCTAACCATATTGATATCAATTCCCAAATCCTTTGCCATTGCTCTAGCAACAGGGGTGGCAAGTGCTTTTCTTTCCTTTGTGTTTCTTTGAACTTCTCCACCTATTCCTTCTTTGCTTGCAGATAGAACAAAATCATTTGATGCAATTTCTAATGTTCCAACAACTCCTGCTCCTTCTTCCTCAACAGCTTCTACCTTATTTTCTTGAGTTTCGTTTATCTCAACTTCAGAACCTTCTAATTCAATTTCAACAAGTGCAGATCCAACCTTAACAACTTCACCTTCCTTACCATAACGTGCAGCAATTACTCCGTCTCGTGGGGATGGTATTTCGGTAACAACCTTATCAGTTTCCATAGTTACTAAGGATTCTCCCATCTTTATCTTCTGTCCTTTATCAACATGCCATTGTACAATTACACCTTCTTCAAGACCTTCTCCTATATCAGGAAATTTAAATATATATCTCATAATCCTTAGTATTTAACGTTTCTTTCTATTTCATAAAGTATTTTATACGCATCTTGCATATAGTGATGTTCTCCCTTTGGAAGAGGAACAATTATATCGTAACCAGAAACCCTTGCAGGTGGTGCTTCCAAATAAAGGAATGCTTCTTCAATTGCAATTTGAGAAATTTCAGCTCCAAGTCCAAAACTCTTTGGGCCTTCGGTTACTGTTAGGATTCGACCTGTCTTCTTAATTGAGTTTCTTATTGTTTCCCTATCAATTGGGTAAATACTCCTTAGGTCAATTAGCTCTACACTAATTCCCAATTCCTTTGCCATAACCATAGCTTTTTGAACCTCTCTAACCATTGCTCCAAATGTTACCACTGTTATATCTTTACCAGGACTAACAACATTAGCCTTACCAAGTTCTATTGTATATTTACCTTCTTTTACCTCTTGCTTAATTGCCCTATAAATCCTCTTAGGTTCCATATATAGTATGGTGTCATTGCTTTCAATTGCTGAAATCAACATCCCTTTAGCATCATGAGGAGTTGAGGGAGCTATAACTTTTAGTCCAGGTATATGACCAAATAATGCTTCCATACTTTCGCTATGATGTTCAAGAGCATTTATCCCACCTCCATAAGGCATTCTTATTACCATTGGAGTTTCTAATTTTCCTCTTGAACGATTTCTCATTCTAGAGGCATGACTTATAATTTGGTTCATTGCTGGATAGACAAAACCACTAAACTGCATTTCAACAACAGGTCTTAATCCTGCTACAGACATTCCGATTGCGGTTCCTACAATTCCCGATTCTGCAAGTGGAGAGTCAAACACTCTTTCTTTGCCATATTTCTTTTGGAGATTCTCAGTTACTCTAAATACTCCACCCTCTACACCTACGTCTTGACCAAAAACAATTACATTCTTATCTTCATTTAATTTTATATCTAGTGCGTCATTAATGGCACCAACCAAATTCATTATCTTCATCGTTCTTATTTTTTACTTGTTTGAGAAACCTTTTCATTTTTCCATCTGTAGAACTCCATTAAGCTATGCTCTTGGTCCTTTAATTCCTGAGGCATTTCAGCATACATATACTTAAATATATCCTCTGGTTTATATTCAGGGAAATTCTCTGCCTCAATAAACTGTCTATCAACTTCTTTTTTGTATTGTTCTACAATTTTCTCTTCTTGATCATCTGACCACAAATCCTTATCCTTTAAATATTGACTCAAACGTCTTAGTGGGTCTTTCTTATCCCAAGCCTCTTCCTCTTCTTTTGTCCTATATTTTGTAGGATCGTCACTAGTTGTATGCGCTCCCTTTCTATAAGTTACTGCTTCAATTAGAATTGGTCCCTCTCCTCTTTCACATACTTTTTTAGCTTCTTCAAGAGCTCTTAACATTGCAAAATAATCATTCCCATCAACCTGAATACCTTTTACTCCATAGGCTATAGCCTTAATTGCTAAAGATTCAGAAGCTGTTTGAATTCTTGTTGGGGTTGAAATTCCATATTGATTGTTTTGAATAATAAAAATAACCGGAACCTTCCATACGCCAGCAAAATTAACTGCCTCATGAAAATCTCCTTCCGATGTTCCTCCATCTCCAACAAAGGCATAGACTAATTCGTTTTTCTTATTATACTTTATTTCATATCCAATTCCTGTGGCATGGAGTAACTGGGAAGCAATAGGAACACTTATTGGTAAAACCTTATTGGCATTCTTAAAAGCATTTCCCTCCTCATAACCCATAAATAGAAGAAACAATTCCTTTAGACTTACACCTTTAGCAAGCATTGCACCCATCTCTCTAAAAGCAGGTACAAGCCAATCCTTCTCTTCAATTATTGTTGCTGTTGCACCAGAAATTGCTTCCTGACCATAATTAGGGGGATAGGTATATATCCTACCTTGACGTTGGTAATTAACAATCTGAAGATCGGCAGTTCGTGCAAATAACATATCTTTATAAGCCTTCAAAGCTCTTTCATCGGATATATTTGGCATTAATTTACTATCGATAACCTTCCCTTGATTATCTATAACTTGAAACATTATTTTATTAATTGGGTTGTATTCATTAAACATATTAAATCGTATTTATTGGTTTATTATAAAACTGATTACAATATTAACTATATATATCAAAAATTTATTTCAAAGCTTTTATCAATGAACTTATTGAAAAAATTTATATCTAAGCGCATTCTCTGTCACTGTCGATGTTTAGAGAAGAAATATTAGGATGAGATTAGGTAAAGAATATAAGTATTATGACTTTTCTATATGCAAATATACATAAAAACACAAAAAATTGCAAACTTTTATTATAAATAGCATAATGGAATTAAGTATATTAACTATTAACACCTTAATATGAAAGAAGAAATTATTATTAAACTACTTAGAAATTGATAAAGAAGAATAAGGTGCCTACACTGATTATTATCCATAGGCTAATTCCTAAGATAAAAGATCTTAGTCCTGCAGTTCTTAAGTCTTGGAGTGAGAAAGAAGTTCCTATTAAAAATAACGCTAAGGTCATTCCTCTTTTTCCTAACCAATTTATATGATTATAGGTTTCATTATATTGAGGGAGGAAGTATGCAACCAAGATTGCTAATACGAAATAGAGGATAAACCATGGTATTGTTATCTTTGACAAATTTGTATCTTTTCTATTAATAAATACAACAAGAAAAGAAAGAGGGATTATCCATAATGTCCTAGTTAATTTTACGGTTGTTGCAATTTCTAATGATTCTGAACCGTATGCTGCAGCAGCTCCTACAACTGAGGATGTGTCGTGAATAGCGATTGCTGACCAATAGCCAAAGTTTTCTTGACTCATATCTAAGGAATGTCCTATTATTGGGAATATAAATAAGGCAACTGCATTCAGCACAAAGACTACCGTTAGGGCAAAGCTTATTTGATTATTTTTCGCATTGATTATAGGAGAAACTGCAGCAATTGCTGATCCTCCACAAATTGCAGTTCCTGATGAGATAAGCATTGTTGTATTTTTCTCAACCTTAAGAAGTTTTCCAATCAATAATCCAAAGAAAAAGACTAGAAAAACGGATGTAGCAGTTAGTAAAACTCCCGTTTGTGAAGTTTTTATTACCTTTTCAAGACTCATTCCAAATCCCATAAGCACAATTGACCATTGAAGAATTTTAGATGTGTATTTACTAATATCGTAGGGCTTTTTAATTTTAAATAGAGTAAGAAGTATTCCTAAGGCTAAAGCAATTGGAGCAGTGAAAAATGGCATTAGACATAAAAAAGGTATAATAAAATATAGTGCTGATAGTTTTTTCATCTTAGTAAATTCATTTTTATGGGTTGCAAAATTACAACTTTCCTAAGACTTCAGTCTAAATTTATATGATTTTCATCTTTATCTGATAAAGAAATATATATTTCAAATTATTACAATATAAAACCGTTGCAAGGTAAAAATCAGCATTAAAAACTAACAAACAAGTTGTTAAGTCATTTTTTGCTTATCTTTGCACTATAAATAAGATGGAACTCACAAGTTTTGCAGATCTTGCAGCAGATAAAGATAGGTATAGATTATACTTTACTTATATCAACTATGACTATAATATACGCAATATGATTTACTCAACCAA
>Ga0172378_10000799_pt1 | contig 28435 bp, 20 predicted proteins | sample GrowelOW332metaG_FD_119755 | JGI IMG/M metagenome (GOLD analysis project Ga0172378, IMG submission 119755) | Groundwater microbial communities from an aquifer near a municipal landfill in Southern Ontario, Canada - Pumphouse #3_1 metaG | ecosystem: Environmental > Aquatic > Deep subsurface >...
AAACAAATTGTTTGCTTATTAAGTAATTATCTACCTAATGTTGTCACTTTTTTATAACTTACCAACTCTTTGAATGTAGGCGCGGTTCAATTTTGGAAAAGGTGGATCATATATGATAAAAATCGCAATCATTGAAGATGAAGAAGAAACCCAGCAGAATTTAAGCGAGTCTCTGACTCGTTATTTTTCTGAGAATAAAGAAGAGTTCTCAATAGATATTTTTGGGGATGCATTAAAGGTGATTAACAGTTATAAACCAATTTATAGTGTCATATTTATGGATATTAATCTTCCATACATGAATGGAATGGATGCTGCCGAGCAAATAAGAAAGGTAGATAGTCAAGTAATGATTATCTTTATTACCTCTTTAGCTCAATATGCCGTTAAAGGTTATAAGGTCAACGCTTTCGACTTTATTGTAAAGCCATTTAATTACTATACTTTGTCAATGACTTTGAATAGGGCCCTTCCTCTTTTAGAAATAAAAGGGAAAAGCATTTCAATTAAGACCAGTCAATCAACTTTAAAAGTTGTTTACTTGAACGATCTTCTATATATTGAAGTTGCTAACCATACACTATATTTCCATACCTTATCAAAAATAACATCTTCTACTGATACTCTTGAGCATTTCAAGGACGAACTCATGGGATCAAATTTTGTTTTATGCAATAGATGCTACCTAGTGAATCTAAAATTTGTGAATGGAATTGATCATAATGAGGTTTTAGTTGGAAAAGACCGCCTCTTAATATCCAGAACCAGAAAGAAAGAGTTTACCGCTTCACTTAATTTATATTTGAATACAGGGGGAGAAAAATAACGAATACCTTTTCAAACTTGTCGTTCTATAAAGTTCTTTTCATGGTCGAAATATTGTCGGCTATGTACATCTTTACTTGGAATCGGCCAAAAAGAAGCCATCCTCTTTTAAGATACTCAATATCAATTGTTGTTTGCCTATTAGTAACTTTCTTCTTCCCCGTGTTTGAATCCGTTTCTTTCACTTGGTGGTATTTATCAGCCATGTTTTTTGTTTTGTTTTTACTAGCTTGTGGTTCAATGATTTTTATTTTTGAAATGCCTTGGCGGCAATTGTTTTTCTTTGCTATAGTCTCCTATACAGCACAGCATTTCTCTTATCAAATTTATTCAATCTTCGGATTATTGACTGGATTAACAAGTTCTCTTGGTAATTCTTATAGCAGCGATATATTCACTTCGACTGACGCAGTTATTATATTCCTGCAAATGTTATCCACATTTGTCATTTACTCTATGTCCTACACTACCATTTATATTGTCTTCATTTCTAAGATTTTGAAGAGTGATTTCAAATTCAAATATTCACAGATTTTATTTATTTCGGCCATTATTCTTTTAATAGATATCATCATTAATGCAGTAGTCGTATACAATGCAAAGGACTTATCTTTATTAATTCAGATCATCTTCTGTATTTCAAGTGTGGCTAATTGCTTTGTGGTCTTTTTCCTCTTATATTACGTTTTAGATGTTAGAAAATTAACAAATGATTTAGATGTGAATGCCATATTGCTTAGAGATGCCGAAGAAAAATACCGGCAAATGAAAGACAACGTTGATCTTATCAACGTAAAATGCCATGATTTGAAGCATCAAATCCGAACACTAGGAACAAAAAGCAACCTCAGCAATGATACTATCAATGATATGGAAAATGCCATTCAGATTTATGACTCCAATATGCATACTGGAAACAATGCCTTGGATTTAATTTTGGTAGAAAAGAAATTATCCTGCCAAAAGTTCAACATCAATTTAAAATGCTATGCCGATGGTTCAAAATTGAATTTTATGTCCGACAGTGACTTATATAGTTTATTCGGTAATGCTATCGATAATGCCGTAGAAGCTGTAGCCAAAATCGATAATCCTGAGAAAAGAACAGTCAATGTTATTGTTAAAAACACTAATCATTTCATCTCAGTTATGGTAGAAAACTACTACAAAGGCAGCCTGAAATACAATTCCGATGGCTTGCCAATCACAACTAAAGAAAACAATGGGTACCACGGCTTTGGTGTCAAATCAATTAAGATCATTGTCGATAAATATCAGGGCACTTGCAATATTCGAACAAATAATGGAATCTTCTCTTTAGCAATTACCTTCCCGGAGAAAGAACAATCTATGGCTGATTAAGCAGATGATACTTTTCTTTCTCAAGTTCCTTCTTGAGATAAAAACCGGTATAACTTTCTTTGCAGTTAACAATCTCTTCCGGGGTGCCTTCAAATACCAGATTTCCGCCTTTGTCTCCGCCTTCCGGACCTAAATCAATCAAATAATCAGCGCATTTAACAACATCCAGGTTGTGTTCAATGACCACAACCGTATTTCCACTATCAGTCAAACGGTTTAAAACCGTAATCAGTCTCTTAATATCATCCGGATGCAAACCAGTAGTCGGTTCATCCAAAATATAAAGAGTCTTTCCATCCGAAGATCTCTCTAATTCATAAGCTAACTTGACTCTCTGAGCTTCACCTCCTGACAAAGTAGTAGAAGGCTGACCTAGTTTCATATAGCCAAGACCGACATCAACCAAAGTCTGTAGTTTCTTTTTGATCTGGGGATAAGCAGCGAAGAAAGCAAGGCTTTCTTCCGCTCGCATATCCAAAACATCAGCAATGCTCTTGCCTTTGTATTTGATAGCTAAGACATCATCCGTGTATCTCTTGCCATGGCAGACATCACAAGTGACATAGACATCCGGTAAGAAATTCATCGATATCCGCTTCACTCCGCCGCCTTGGCAGGCTTCGCATCTTCCTCCAGGCATATTGAAAGAGAACATTGACTTACCCATCCCCTTAATTCGAGCTTCCTGAGTCTGAGCAAAGACGTCTCGGATATCATCAAAGACTTTAATGTAAGTAGCAGGATTACTTCTTGTGGTTCTGCCAATAGGTTCCTGAGAAACACTGATTACTTTACTGATGGATTTAATGTTCTCAATACTGTCACAGTACTGGGAATCACCATCTTTAAAACCTAATTCATCACGGACCGTCTGATAAAGAACTTCATCAACCAGAGAGGATTTACCAGATCCGGAAACACCAGTCACACAAGTAAAACAGCCAAGAGGTATAGTGACATCAATATTCTTCAAGTTATGGCAATGGGCTTTATGGATGATCAAGGCTTTCCGATATGTTCTTCTCATCGGTGGAATCGGAATTGATTTTCTTCCAGTCAGATAATCAGCCGTCAAGGAATCCTTGCAGTTCATCAATTCCTTAGGTGTACCGCTGAAAATGACTTTCCCGCCATGATCACCAGCACCAGGGCCGATATCAACCACATAATCAGCAGCTAAAATGGTATCTTCGTCATGTTCAACCACAATCAAGGAATTGCCTAAATCCCTCATTTCCTTAAGAGTGGCAATAAGCCGATCATTGTCCCTTTGATGAAGACCAATTGATGGTTCATCAAGAACATATAAAACACCTGTCAGTTTAGAACCGATTTGGGTAGCTAGACGAATACGCTGACTTTCACCGCCTGAAAGAGTACTGGCTTCTCTAGAAAGAGTTAAGTAATCAAGACCGACATCAATCAAAAACTTCAAGCGGTTCTTGATCTCCGTAATGATTAAGTCAGCAATCTTCTTCTGCATCGGAGTCAAAACTAAGGTATTCAGGAAGTTATAGATGTTTTCTAAGCTTAAGGAACAAAGCTGATGAATATTCAATCCCCCGATTTTAACTGATAAGACTTCCTTATTAAGTCTTGCACCATGGCAAGTCGGGCATTCTTTTTCTGACATGAAGGAGCCATAGTACTGTTTCATGAAATCTGATTTGGTCGTCATATAAAGACGATCAATTCTGGCTTTAAGTCCTTCAGTCACAAACTTATTAAGCTTTGAGCCATTCTGAGTCTCATAAACATAGTTCACCGGTTCCGGTGGACCATAAATAATAATCTGTTTCTGTCTTTCGCTGAGTCTGTTAAAGGGAGTCTTGGTAGAGATACCATACTTATCTAAGACCGCATAGAAATCGTTCCATTCAATCGTTTCATGATTGTGCTTAGGAAGACAGCCAATAGCACCATCATCAATGGATTTAGTCGGATCCGAAATCATCAAATTAGGATCAGCCTCAATCTTGACACCTAAACCATTACAGTCCGGGCAGCAGCCAAGAGGATTGTTGAAAGAGAAAAGCCTTGGCTCAAGGGGAGGAACGGTAAAACCGCAGATAGGGCAGGACTGATGCTCCGAAAACAATTTGGACTTGCCATCAACATCAATCGTGACATAACCTTTAGCAAAATCAAGAGCAGTTCTTAATGAGTTGAATAAACGGTCATCATTCTCAGTTTTCAGCAAAATTCGATCAATAGCAAAGGAAATAGTGTGCTTGAAGTTCTTATCCAGAACCGGTATCTCTTCATATCTGGTCAAAGTCTTATCATCAATCACCGCCCGATTGAAACCGGCGGCAAAGAACTTCTGCATCGTTGCAACATGAGTTCCCTTTTCGTTTTGAACAACCGGCGCATAAACCGTTATTTTGCTGCCTTTCGGATTCTCTTTAATCGCATTAAAAATCTGCTGTAAGGAAGAAGCTTCAATCGGAATATTATGCTCAGGGCAGTAAGCTAAACCAATACGAGCATACAATAATCTTAAATAATCGTATATTTCCGTGACTGTTCCTACAGTTGAGCGAGGGTTATGGGAAGTAGTCTTCTGATCAATAGAAATAGCCGGGGAGAGGCCATCAATAGAATCCACATCCGGTTTAGAGAAGTTACCTAAAAACATTCGGGCATAACTGGATAAAGACTCCACATATCTTCTTTGGCCTTCAGCAAAAATCGTATCAAAAGCCAAAGTGGATTTACCGGATCCGGAAACACCGGAAAAGACCACTAAGGAATTCTTAGGAAGAGTCACATCGATATTTTTGAGGTTATTTTCTCTAGCCCCTTTAACGACAATATTATCCTTATAGTTTTCCATTGTGTATACCTAGTTTCCTGAGAACTAATTATAACTTTTTTTATAGTCTTTTCCTAGGAAAGCGCCTTAACTACAAAACAAAAATATAATTGGTAAAAAAACACTTGCCTTTGTTAAATAAAAGACCACAGAATCATAGAAAAACAGTCTTCAAAAATGGTTGAAAAAATTTGAATTATCCTTTGTTTAAGCCGATATATTTAATTTGAATAAAAAAACAAGTCGGGAATTGCCCCGACTTTTCGTAACTAGGAGGATACACTTCCTGTTAAATAATTAGCACCCTTAAACAGCATTTTGATTTTATGCTTATTAATTAGGTATTTCAATTATAAAAAAAGAAGCATTATTGTTTGATTGACAAACAATAAAAAAGAAAGGCATTGGATTATTTAATAAAAAATGGATGATAGAGGACAATTATGAAAATAGGTCATTAGAAAAGCTAAACGAAAGCAACGAAAAATATTGTCTTTACGTTTTTACTAAAACGTTAATTTTTTAATCTTTTTGCTGCTTTCAGATATTCAACAGTCCGTCTTTGAAAGTGTCTTTTTCTTCACCCTGGATAAGTGGTAAAACATAATCAATGAAGGCAGGGGTGATGTTGTCAAGAGAAGAGGAAATATACTCTTTCTTCAAAGGAACAGCAATATCAGCGATTTTTTCAACGGGGCAGGTATCATATCTGACTTGATAAGGTTTATCACTTACTCTCTTAATAATCACCATGAATCCGCTCTTACCTAAAGTCATTTCTTTTAATGCCTGATATCCCACTTGCTTGGCTTCATCGATATCAGTCTTCGAAGAAACAAAACTGCCGGCTCTTTGCATCAAAGAGATTTCAATGGCTCTGGTCTTATAGCCATCATCCATAAAGAGACTGGCTAAATAGCTAGCCACTCCACCCATCTGAGTATGACCAAAAGCATCTGATTGTTTATTGGCAGCCACAAAATTATTGTCCTTGTCGCGGATGCCTTCCGAAACCACGACAAGACAATGACCGGTCTTCATATATTTTTCTTCGGCTTTCTTCTTAGTTAAGATGACATCGAATGGAACTTCCGGAACGTAAATGAAATCCGGAGCATAACCCTTTAAAGAAGAAAGATAACTGCTGGCAGCTAAATAACCACAGTCTCTTCCCATCGTCTCAATGACATTGATGCGGCCTTTTTCATAGCTTTGATCATCAATAGCAATAGCAAGCGTGGCATTAGCAATGAACTTAGCAGAAGATCCATAACCTGGAGTATGATCCGAAACTGCTAGATCATTATCAATAGTCTTAGGAATTCCGGCTACCTGACAGGCATAATCGGAATGCTTAAGATAGTCGCTGATCTTCTTAACACTATCCATGGAATCATTTCCACCGTTAAGTAAAAGATAACGGATATTGTATTTCTTTAAAGTAGAAACAATTTTCTTAGCTTCTGAGGAATCATTTGCTTCAGGAAGCTTTTTTCTCAGGGAACCAAAATAAGCTCCAGGCCTGACATTCAGGTTAGGAAGCTTTGCTTCAATGACTTCTTCTAGGTGTCCGTTAAGTAAGCCGGTCACACCAAAATGAGAAACATATAATTTACTGTCATTTAAGAGTTCTTTCTTCGCTTGCAGCAATCCCAAAAAGGATGCATTGATAACGGAAGTCGGACCACCCGACTGCAAATAACAGATATTGCCTTTACTGCTTGTCTTCGTAATTGTCATAAGCATACTCCAATTCCTGTTTCGTCTTAACTAAAGTATAAGAAAGATTCTGGGTATATTGATAGCCTTCATCCTTCTGATGCTTAGATGAGAAGAAAGCTAAGCAGAGCAGCATAATGAAGAATCCAAACAAGCTAGCATAACCACTAATCTTCAGATACGGGGATTCATACTCTAAAACATAGGTGTGTTGACCTTTATCGGCTTCGAATCCGATGAATCCGCCTTGAGCCTTGTATTGAGTGACTTCCGTTAAATCATAGCCAGTAGAAGAAACAGAGCTAAGCGTCTTCTCATAAAGCTTCCAGCCATTCTGCTTAGGTAAGTTAACTACCATGAACTTATTAGCAGTGTAGTCAGTGGAGAAATCAATCTCGGAATTAGTTCTCTTGGTAATAGTCGGAGCACTTTCTTTAAGACTATCAATAGCTTCCTGATAATCTGAGTTACGTTGAATGTAGAGAGAGGGACGAGTATTGCTAGTTAAAGAAACCGGTGATTCCTTGCTGCCGGCTTTGATGATGCCGACTATCTTGCTGACTGGTCGATCAACATAGTAGCCATGAGCAGTCTTATAGTCGCTGTAGGAAGGCTGATCAATTGAGGTGATGCTTCCATCACTGGCAATAAACCGCCATTGAATGTTAAGGGTGCTCTTTACTGAGATATAAGAACCAGTAGTAGGATCACTTGGGTCAGCATCCGAACATAAAGTAGTCTCGTTGCCAGAACTATCAAGAGGAGTCAGAACGATCTTGCTGTTCCATAAGACATCACCAGTGTAATCACTGGAATAATTACCATCCAAACCCTTATGAGTATCATAGTTATACGCTAAGTCAGCTTGGGTAATACCGTTCAAGACTTCAAAAGGATGTTCACTTCTCCAAGTAGCTCTTAAGGCATTAATAGCAGTTTGTTGTGCCTCAGTAGCATTATCCGGATAGGCATAGTCACCAGTCCAGGAGAGATATTCACCGCTGGCATTATTAGCAGTAGATGGCCACCGGGAAGCATAGACTGTCGCTTTCAGTCTCTTCGATCCGGAATAGACCTCAATCGGATTAGAGGAGCCTTTCACATAATTAGTGGTCTGCAGATTGCTTTCATATAAGGAAGCGTTGGTATATACATTGCTATCACTGCTATAAGTATGAGTAACACCGTTAGCCGTAAAAGAACCGGTGGTGTATTTCTTTTCGCTAGCCACAGTGTTGTAATCATCCGTATCTAACATAGCTGCTCTTAATAAAGAATATTCATTGAAGTCTTCGTAACTGGAGTCAACCCAGTCAGCATTAATGACCGTGTCATAAGCAAAGAAGGTATCAATATAATTAGTGTTGACATATAAGTCTTTATTAGACTGCTCTAAGTAAGAAAGCAAATCATCGGAATAAGTAACACCTAATTTTTCTTTTTGCTCGTCAGTAAGTTTAAGCACATTCACGTAACCGTACGGAATATCATAGTCAGCGCCATAATAAACATATGGTCCTTTATCATCCGTGGTCTTAGGGACCAGATAATACTTTGTGCCTAAGAAAGTCTCTAGGTTCTCTCTTCTGTTGTGGATACCCATACTCCAGTTATGATAACTATAAGGAATACGGCTCTTGTCCAAGAAGTCCTGACAGGAATAAGCATAAACGGAATGAAAAGCTCCTAAACCGTTATAGCCTTCACGCATAGAAATATTGATATCTCCTCTGTCAGCTGTCGGGTTAAAGATACGATAAGAGTTATTATCCGTTTCACATTCCTTCAATAAGGAGACAATCTCCGTCTCTGTTGCAATATTAGTAGGGCCGCCAGCCATTGAATCAATGTTGGTAGTGCCTTGGAAAGTAATCGTTAAGTTAGCCATCACAATAATATCAATTGAGCACAAGGAAAAAATCACCTTTGAGAAGCCATTCTTATGGAAGAAAGGTCTCATTAAAGCAAAGCAGACCACCACCCAAACCATAGATCCAGGGATCAAAGCCATCTTCGTGCTCCAGCCCGAAGACGAGAAATAAGAAGGAACTAATTTGACTTCATAGATCATCAAATAGCAGGAGACAATATCCAGAATCATTACAATCACAAAAGCCAGATCAAGATAAGTTCTAGGTATATCTCTTCTTTTCTCTAAGGCTTCACAGTCAAAGACAATCATCCACGCAATCGGTAAAATAAAGTAACGGGCATAACCGACTGTGAATCCGGAGAAGAGATAGAAACCAATCGGCGAGAAAATCAGGAACAATACTAAGCAGAAGCCGATGATATGACCGACCTTCTTTTCTCTGAAGGACTGAATCAAAGAAACACAGAACAATAAGAGCATCGGAGTAGTCGCATATAAAGAAGCCGCAAAGTTATCATACCAGTAAACATTAAGCAAGTTGCTAGAGTAGCAATCATCAGCCATAAAGAGGAAATTCAACAAAGGCGTTACCTGATTATGCTGATGGTCACTAGGATACGTGAATAGATTTTTAAGCAGTTCTGAAAGACTAGTGGATGACTTCACCGTATCAAACCAGGAACCCGTTGAAGAGACTCGAGGCATACTTAAAGCCACTACCATGCCTGGAATCAAAGTAAAAGCACTCAAAAAGATACCTAAGAGAAAGCTAAAGATACCTAATCCCAAAACCGCCCAGTTTTCATTGAACGATCTTTGTTTCATTGTCTGGAGGAAACGGAAAATAGCGTAGAAGAAGCCCCCGATCATGAAGACGACAAAGAAGAAGTAACTAGTTAAGCCGTTTAAGAAGAAACCTACTAATAAGACTCGTGGGTCTCGCTTTTGAATGACATTTTCAATGCCAAGCAATATCAACGGTAAGAAAGCAACCGAATCAATGAAATGGAACCAGAGATAAGAGAAGGAATAGCCGGAGAAGGCAAAGCAGATAGCTCCGATTCTTCTAGTCTTAGTCGAGAATTTGAATGATCCTAGATACCAGTAGAAGAACATACCGGCTAAAGTCATCTTCAGAACAAACTCCAATCCCTCCAAGACTAGTAGCCAGTCACGTGGGAAAGGAAGCAATATCAGAAAGAATGGATCAAAGAGGTAGTAGAAGGAATTGGCGCCGATGTTATCGGCCCCTAAGAAATCGGAATAATCCCAGGTCGGAAAGACTCCGGTTTTAAAGAATTCATGCCAATCATCGTATCCGTTATAGAGGAAGGTCATCTCCTGAAGTGTGTAATCACCGCCTAATGGGACCGTGAAGTAATGAGTAATCCAAGTATATCCAAAGCAGAGAATCGAAATAACGAATAAAGCGTAGAAGGTCTTCATCAATTCAGAGGGATGGAAAAAAGTCTTTTTAAACCACTTTCCGAATTGGTTAAAAGCCTGGCTCAACTTAACACTGATTAACTGCGGGTTTAAACCGATATTTTCCATTTTTTAACTAGCAATATTAAAGCACGCCTGAAGCCCTAAAACAAACCTTGTTTCATATAAGCAATGATTTTCAACCATTTAATAACTAATGAACCGCCTTTTGATATACTTATTATATGCTGATAAACACTTTGCTGATAAAAGTCCGCTACTATCTTGACTCACTTTACTTCCCTCTTTCCATTGCTCTTTTAGCTTTTTTAACTTGGATTATGCCAGGCGGATTCGGCTGGATATTCGCTCTTCTATATTTTCTTCTCACTTTCTTGCCTTTACTGGATAAGCAAGGAAAGCCTTATATGCCGCTTCTTATCTGCTTACCTATTATAGTAAACAGTAAAATCAGTTTCGAAACTATGCCTCCTTTCTTCTATTTAATAGGAGCCGGAATCCTGCTATCCATGATTCTCTTCATCATTATCAGGAAACCTCGTTTCCAAAGAGGTGATCTCTCCATTGAAATGCTGCTGCTGTTCACCGTCTTCTTTATATCCTTCATGGTTGCCTCTGTTCAGCAAGGCAAAGTTGATAGTAACGGTCTCCTCTATCTGATTTCCTTGTTTGGCTGCGCTGCCATTTATATTATTTTCTCCACTGTCTTAGGACAGGGTGAAACCTTGTCCTATTTCAGTAAGACTGTGGCCTTCCTTTCTATGGCTATCTGTTTAGAAATACTGGTCTACCTTTTTAAAAACGGCTTCAGCATCGTCGGAATTGATTTTACCCTAGGCTGGTCCTACACCAGTCAGACCGCTAGCACCATCTTATGTCTCTCTCTTCCTTTCTATGCCATCTTGATTTCCTCCCACAAACCTTATTGGTTCATTGGTCAAGTCTTCACTATTGCCGGAATCATTTTCTTATCAGCCGATTCCGGTCTCTTATGTCTGATCCTAGGTATTATTCCTTTGATTCTCTTAACCTTTAACAGCTATAAGAAATACTATCCTTATATATGTCTAGGTCTGATTATCTTCATTGGTGTGACCTTTGGCTTGCTGTTAGGATTCAATGAACGCTTCAGCAGCCGTGTCCTAGTAGCCATTCAAAGTCTCAATCTTGGTAATGAACAGGCTATCTGGAGAAAAGACCTTTTTAGTAAAGCTATCTCTCTCTTTACCGCTAATCCCGTAATTGGATCCAGCTTCTTATCAATGACCAGTGAAAATGGAACCTTAATCTTAATGTCCAATACAGTATTGACAACCTTAGTAGGCGGAGGATCAATCGGATTAGTGGCTTTCCTCTTATTTGAAATTAAGAATTACTATACCTGCCTTAAAAAGAAGTCCCATGAGAAATGGCTGTTTTTCCTTTTCTTAATCTTCATTGAGTTAATCGGTCTGATAGATAACACCATCTATAACCTGATGATTCTCTTATTCTTCTTAATAGCTAATTCTTCCTATCAGATGTCTAACCGTCCAGCTGATGTCATTATCTATGATTCCTTCTATGAGAATTATAAAAAGCTGGATTAGTTTCAAGTTTATTTTTATTTCTTGCTTTAGCCTGATGAATTATTGCTATTTTTAAAAGGTCGTAATAAAAATCATAATTTTGGAAAACTATTCAAGTGTCCAAAAAGCCTTATTTCAGGGATTTTATTAGACACTTTCAGGTAAATTGAATGATATGTTGAAGCAAATGTTTATTGTTATAATTGATTTTAATTACATAGATTTGCAAGTGTAAAAAATAATTTTTAAAGACAGTTTTGAAGTAATGCCAATATAAAAAATGCCCTATTTATCGCGTTTTTGATATCATTTGCTTTAAGTGGTTGACAATTGAATAATGATTGGGTATTATGGTGTACGCAGATAAGAAATAACAACTTTAGTGTCGATTGAAATTGATAATTAAATTCCAACATAAAAATTCCTTTTGCTCTCTCCGTTATACCTTCGGGTATAGCGGAGTTTTTTTATGTTTATTTTTTTGAAATCAAAAACCGCTCAGCCAATTCAATGGTTAAGCGGCTTTTTTATATTCAGTCTTAACTACTTGCTGACAGTCGTCTGTTCAACAGGCTTTACTTCATTAGCAGGAGTCGGATCAGTGTTTTCAATCTGCTCAGTCTTCTTGTCTTTGTCCTTAGGCTTCTTATCGGAAAGAATGAGATTCATGATAATGCCTAAGATCATAGAGACTGCAATGGAAGTGATAGAGATGACCGGATTCTTAATATCTCCGAAGTTGAAAGCTAATCCACCGATACCGGATACTAAGATGACGGAAGCGACAAAGATGTTCTTAGTCTTGCCCATATCGATATGTTCGTTGATCAGCATCTTAACACCAGAAGCTGCAATGAAACCGTAGAGAATTAAAGAGACACCGCCAGTGACACACTTAGGAATAGTCATAGTCAGAGCCATGACTGGACTTAGGAAGCCAAGAGCTACAGCCATCAAGGCAGCCAAGAAGACAACCTTGGTTGAAGCAATCTTAGTGACACCGACTACAGCGACGTTTTCACCATAAGTGGTGTTAGCAGCACCGCAGATGATACCAGAGACAGCAGTCGCGATACCATCACCCATCAAGGTATTGGTTAGACCAGGATCAACTAATAAGTCACGGTTTAAGATTTCGGAAAGATTCTTATGATCACCGATATGTTCGCAGATAGTGACAAAAGAAACAGGAATGAATAACAAAGCAATAGTACCAATCTGACTACCAGTAATCGGAGCCGTGCTCTTAGTTAAGAAAAGGAAATCAGGAATAGAGATAAATGATTTCCATGTGACAGGAGAGAAGTTGTTGATGAGCGGAGACCAGTCAATAATCTGGAAGTATTCGTTACCACAGCCATAGTAGCCAATAGCCGTAAATAAGGCAGCAGCTGCATAACCGGCAACCATACCTAAGACAAACGGAATCAAAGCAACGGTCTTCTTACCATAATGAGAACAAAGAGCAGTAACAACCATACCAATTAAGCCACAGGCTATCGAAACTAAGTTGTAGCTTTCATTAGTTGAAGCCGTTAAATTGCTGATAGCGGAAGTGGATAATGAAAGACCAATAACCATAATGACAGGCCCGATAACAATAGTGGGAAGAAGTTTATTAAGCCAGCCGACTCCACAGAACTTGATGACTAAGGCCACAATCACATAGACAGCACCGACAAAGGCCATCCCAATCGGTAATGCCCAAAGGTTTGGAGTAGAAGCAGAAGTTGAACCTAAGCTTAAGGCAGCAGCCATCGGCCCCATATAAGCGAACGAGGAAGCTAAGAAGACTGGACTCTTCATCTTGGTGAGGAGCAAGTAGATGATAGTGCCAAGGCCCGCTGCAACAAGAGTCGGGGCAATCATCGTCTGAGTAAGAGATACACCGTTAGCATCAACATAGCCATTGAAGACAATCAGAGGAACTGTAATACAGGCGACAAACATAGCCAAGACGTGCTGAATAGCTAAGATCAGCCACTGACTTATCTTCTTCGGACTCTCATTGACGTCCAGAATCAGATTCGGATTTCGTTTCGTAGTGCTCGCTTGAGCTTCCATATCCCTAGCCCTCCCATTTTCTATTTTTTCCAAAAAAAGAGGCTTAGTTGCCTAAGCCCCAAAAAATGCTAATACGATAGTTGGAGACAATCGCCCCAAGCAGCAGTTAATTTAGAGAAGAAAGTTAAACCTTTTAAGAACGTCTCCGAAGATGAACAGGCTTTGCTCTTGATGTTGCTCATGTCTCTTGACCTGAGGATAAATATACGAGAGTTCGAGTAAAAAGTAAAGAATAATTTGAGGAAAATAAAGAAAAAACGATCTTTTCAAAAAGAATTAAGAGATACTTTAAATAACTAGTATCTATAAACAACTACAATTAATACAATTAATATATAGGCAAAAGAAAGCCCTTTCTTAGTAGTTTGAAAATCTTTTCGACAAAAATGGTATAATGACACCGAAATGACAAAAGAATACAGTTACGGAGCCGTCGTTTACCGCTATCGCAGTGGACGGCTGGAAATCCTGATCGAGCATATGAAGTTAGGTCACACTTCCATTCCGAAAGGGCATATTGAAGAAGGTGAAACACCTTTAGAATGCACCAAAAGAGAAATAAAAGAAGAAACTAACCTCAAAGTAAAAGTCGATCAGACTTTCTCCCATAAGATCACCTATTCCCCAAAACCGGATGTCACTAAAGATGTCGTTTTCTATTTAGCTACTCCCTTATCTAGAAAAATCATTCCTCAGGAGATAGAAGTCAAATCCATTGAATGGGTATCACCTAAGACGGCTATTAACTCCGTAACCTTTCCAAGTGATAAAGAAACCTTGGAATTAGCAATCAAAGAAATCAAAAGAAGACATTCCCATAAACGAACCAAAGCCCAGATTTCTTACAACATGTCAAGAATCAAAGGCAAGAATACCTCCATTGAAAAGAAACTGCGGAAAGAAATGCATGAAGGTGGTTACCACTATCTGACAAATGATAAGAAACTACCTGGTAAACCTGACATTGTCTTATCACACTTAAAGATTGCTATCTTCTGCGATGGTGATTTCTTCCATGGTTATGATTTGACAAAAGCAGAGTCACAATTGAAGGTTCACTCTAAATACTGGTCAGATAAGATAGAAAGAAACCGGCAACGTGACCGGGAAAATGATCTCAAGTTAGCTGAGATGGGATACCTGGTATTGCATTTTTGGGAACATGAGATCAATGATGACATCGGAAAAGTCGTCCATGAAATAGATGCCACTGTCCTTAAACGGAAACTTGAAATGGAGAGCAGTATCAAGTAGTTGAAAACAGTCGGAAACGGTTCACTTTTAAGGCAAAGGTTTACACAATTTCCGGAATTGTGTATTCTTGGCTTTTTTAAGTGGTTTTTTAAACAAACAATTAGGTTTTGTAATTCACTTACCTAACAATAAATTTTATTTTTTTAATATTGTTAGTCATTTCCTTTTTTTGTCAAAAATCAACAATTTTATTGTTTAATAATACTCCTATTTATTTCGATAGTTATCGAATTATTTGGATATAATGAAAATATTTTCATCCTGCCAATATAACTTTTTATAAAAATTGCTTCTTTGGTTCTTACGCGTAAACAGGCAAAGTAGTAATTTAGTATTTCATATCCGGATTTTTAGCCTCAAAACAAATCAATGCAAAACCATTTCTTTTTTTCCTGAATGTGCCTAGAATATTAGGCATAACGGAATCATTCACAGTTACAGCTATCTTCCTTAACTGTCATAGCATTCAAATGGAACACCGGTTTTTAGACCCGGTGGAATGCCCTGATAGAATTGCCAACGCTGTAGAGAAAGAGGTACAAATATGTTAAGGGTACAGAAAAGAGACGGGACTATTGTTGATTTTGAACTAAAGAAAATTGAAAACGCGATGGATCGAGCCTTTGTGGCTGAACACATCGTCGTTACTCCTGATATAGAAGAGATTCTTGCTCTTCGTGTTACGGCTGATTTCAATAAGAAGATCAAAAACGATATCGTCTCAGTTGAAGATATCCAGGATTCAGTTGAAATCGTCCTGATTCAGGCTGGATATGTCGAAGTAGCCAGAAGCTACATGGACTATCGTAAGAAGCATCAGGAATTAAGAACCATTGCTTCCACTGAACTTAATTATGCTTCAGTCGTTGATAATTATCTCAAGATCAGCGACTGGCGAGTCAAAGAGAATTCCACGGTCACCTATTCCGTTGGTGGTCTGATCCTCTCCAATTCCGGTGCTGTCACCGCTAATTACTGGTTAAGCCAGGTTTATGATAAGGAAATTGCTGATGCCCACCGCAATGCAGATATTCATATTCATGATTTGAGTATGCTGACCGGTTATTGTGCCGGTTGGTCTTTAAAGCAGCTGATCAAGGAAGGTTTAGGCGGTGTCCCTGGAAAGATTACTTCTACTCCTGCCAGACACTTAATGACTCTCTGCAACCAGATGGTCAATTTCTTAGGTATCATGCAGAATGAATGGGCCGGTGCTCAGGCATTCTCTAGTTTTGATACTTATTTAGCTCCGTTCATCAAGGTTGATAATTTAACCTATAAGCAGGTCAAGCAGTGCATTCAGTCCTTCATTTACGGAGTCAATACTCCTTCTAGATGGGGAACTCAGGCTCCGTTTACGAATATCACTCTTGATTGGACCGTTCCTGAAGATATGGCTAACCTTCCTTGCCTTGTCGGTGGAAAGGAAATGCCTTTCACCTATAAGGATTGCAAGAAGGAAATGGATATGGTCAACAAGGCCTTCATTGAAGTCATGATTGAAGGTGATGCTAACGGAAGAGGATTCCAGTATCCGATTCCGACCTATTCCATCACTAAAGACTTCGATTGGTCTGATACTGAAAACAATGAGCTTCTCTTCACAATGACAGCTAAATACGGAACTCCTTACTTCTCTAACTACATCAATTCCGATATGAAGCCTAGTGATGTTAGAAGTATGTGCTGCCGTTTAAGACTCGACTTACGTGAACTTCGTAAGAAGTCCGGTGGTTTCTTCGGAAGCGGTGAATCAACTGGTTCTATCGGTGTTGTCACTATCAATATGCCTCGTATTGCTTATTTAGCCACTGATAAAGCTGATTTCTTTGCCCGTCTTGATAAGATAATGGATATCTCTGCCCGTTCCCTCAACATCAAGAGACAGACTATCTCCAAGTTAATGGAAGCTGGATTGTATCCTTATACTAAGCATTATCTCAAGAACTTCGATAATCACTTCTCCACCATTGGCTTAGTCGGTATGAATGAATGCTGCCTCAATGCCCGTTGGATCAGACAGGATCTTACTCATAAAGAAGCTGATGACTTCACTGTTGAAGTCCTTAACCATATGAGAACCCGTCTCTCTGATTATCAGGAAAAGTATGGCAACTTATTCAATTTGGAAGCCACTCCAGCTGAATCAACTGCCTATCGTTTAGCTAAGCATGATCGTGAAAGATATCCTGATATCATCACGGCTGGCAAACCTGGTGAGACTCCTTACTACACCAACTCTTCTCATTTACCGGTTGGCTATACCAATGATGTCTTCTCTGCTTTGGATATCGAAGATCGTTTCCAGACTCTCTATACCTCTGGAACTGTTTTCCATACCTTCTTAGGACAGAAACTTCCTAACTGGCAGAGCTGCATGAAATTAGTTAAAAAGATTGCTACCAACTATAAGCTTCCTTACTACACCATTTCTCCTACTTATTCTGTCTGCGAGGAACACGGCTATTTAGCTGGTGAAGTCTGGAAATGCCCGAAGTGCGGGCGTCCGACTGAAGTCTATTCCAGAATCACCGGTTACTATCGTCCAGTCAAGAACTGGAATGATGGTAAGGCTCAGGAATTCAAGGATCGTAAGACTTATGATATCAATGATCACGAAGATCCTAACTGTGATCACAAGACTTGCTACTGCGGCAATGAAAAGAAGGAAGCACCGACTGTTAAGGAATTGATGCTCTTCACTTCTCCGACCTGCCCTAACTGCAAGATGGCTAAGATGATGTTGGATAAGGAAGGCGTTTCCTATCACAATATCGAGATCAGTGCCGATGCCAACAAGCAGACTGCTATTGCTTATGGCATCACAAAGGCTCCGACTCTCTTAGTACCTAATGGTCAGTCCTATGATATCTACGACAATGCTTCTCTGATCAAAGGCTACTTAAATAAAGTTAAGTCCCACAATGAGTAGTGATGTAGTCATCATCGGTGGAGGGCCGGCAGCTTTAACTGCCGCCCTTTATTCGTTACGAGCCGGTAAAACCGTTACCGTCATCGAAAAAGAAGCCTTCGGTGGTCAGATTGCCGACTCCCCACGAGTCGAGAATTTTCCATCCATCAAGACTATTTCCGGTCTGGATTTTTCAAACAATCTCTTCGATCAGGTGACTTCTTTAGGCGCTGATACTGAAATGGATGATGTTCAGACCATTGAAAAGAAAGACAATCTCTTTCTAATCAAGGGCGAATACGGAACCTATGAAGGAAAAAGTGTCATCTTAGCAACCGGTGTCAAACACCGTCACTTAGGAGTTGAAAACGAAGACAAGTTCTTCTCTCATGGTATCTCATACTGTGCCGTCTGTGATGGCGCCTTCTATAGTGGCAAGAATGTCATGGTGATTGGTGATGCTAACTCCGCTTTACAGTATGCCATCCTTCTAGCCAGTGAATGCAAACATGTCGATGTAGTAACACTGTTTGATAAATTCTTCGCTGATAAAATGTTAGTCGATGGTTTGATGTCCTTAAAGAATGTTTCGATTTACCATAATCGTTCTGCTATGAAGTTCAACGGTAATGAACAACTGGAATCAGTCACTTTCCAAGACACTGCAACCAAAGAAATCATTGAGATGAAGGATGAGGCTTGCTTCATCGCTATCGGTCAGATTCCGGATAACGAAAGATTCAAGAACTTAGTCGATCTCGAAAAAGGTTTCATCTTAACTGATGAAGACATGAAGACTAAGACTCCTGGTGTCTTTGCAGCCGGAGATTGCAGGAAGAAGAAATGGCGTCAGTTGGCAACTGCCTGCAATGATGGCGCTATTGCTAGCCTCAATGCCTCTAACTATCTTCTCACCCTAAAATAGGAAGCTACGTTAAATGTTAAAGAGCTGTTGCTTACTTAAGCAACAGCTCTTTTATTTGCTGCATCTTCATTTTTTAGGTAACAAAAAAGGATTCCTTTTTTAACGCATCGGATTTTGTTTTATGAGTTTACTTCTAGCTACTAGAAGTAACCTAATATTCTTTAATCATAGCCTCTTAAAGCTACATGAGAAACATACTTCTCAACAATCTTCTTAAAGCTTTCAGCTGTCGCCTTATCAACCATATGAAGACCATGAGCAATACAGTTTTCGTTGTCGATGTATCTTTGAATAAAGTAGTTCTTAGCTCCCTTTATCCATTGACCGATAGCTTCAAAATCATCGGCATCATGATATTCAAGAATGGTGGTGGTGCGGAATTCGAATTTAAGAGAACCATGAATCAAGAAATCCATAGTTTCATTGATCTTGTCCATATTGACAGCCGTTGTGCCAACTGTCATCGGGTATTTCTTGGGAGAATTCTTTATATCCATAGCAATATAGTCAACCAGTTTCTGGTTGACAACATTTTTTACAACCTCAGGATGAGAGCCATTTGTATCTAATTTGATTTCATATCCTAAACTTTTTATATCTTTTAATTTATCTACTAAATCAGGCATCATCGTCGGTTCACCGCCAGTCACTACGACCGCTTCAATGACACCGGTTCTCTTCTTAAGATAGTCCATAATGGAATCCCATTTAATAGTTGGGGCAGACTTAGGATCCAAGACTAAAGAAGAATTATGACAAAACGGGCATCTAAAATCACATCCTGCCATGAAAAGAGTCGTGGAAAGATGATCGTCATAGTCTAATAATGACAGCTTTTCCCAACCTGAAAAATCCATATCTCTATTATAGTTTTCCTTTCAGCAATATGCTTAAATATCCACTTAAATAATACCAAAGTTAAAGTGTTGCTTTTAATTCCAAGATTTCGTCTCTTAATTCAGCTGCTTTCTCAAAATCAAGCTCCTTGGAGGCCCGGTTCATTGCCTTAGTCAATTGATTAATCTGGAATTCCGTTTCTTTCCGAGTCATCTTGCCGTCATCCTTAGTATGCTTGCTCTTCGTGTCATCAACCATATGAATCGGTTCCTGTATCGGCTTAACAATCGTAGTCGGAGTAATATGGTGCTCCAGATTGTATTGTTCCTGAATCTCTCTTCTTCTCTTAGTCTCCTTGATAGTAGTAGCCATCGCATCTGAAATAGAATCACAGTACATGATGACTTTACCTTCAGAGTTTCTAGCCGCACGTCCGGCGATTTGAGTCAAAGAGCGAGCACTTCTTAAAAATCCTTCTCGATCAGCATCTAAGATGGCAATCAAAGAAACTTCGGGAATATCAAGACCTTCTCGAAGAAGGTTAATACCAACCAAAACATCATAGATACCTTTTCTTAACTTATAAATGATCTCCGTCCTTTGAAGAGTGAGAATCTCATGCTGCAGATAAGCGACTTTAAAATCATGAGTCTTTAAAAAGTCTGTTAAGTTCTCAGCGTCCTTGACCGTCAAAGTAATAACTAAAACCCTTTGATGTTTATCCACCCGGTCTTTGATTTCTTTCATCAGATCATAAATGGGGTTATTAGTGTTATATCTAACCTCAATAAGAGGATCCAAAAGACCAGTGGGACGAATGATTTGTTCTATCGGCTGATGATGGCATTGATCAAGCTCATAGTCACCAGGAGTAGCCGAAGTGCAGATGACATTGTTGATTTTCTTTTCAAACTCCGCAAACTTCAAAGGTCGGTTATCTAAAGCCGAGGGTAATCTAAAACCATAATCAACCAAGGTCTGCTTTCGGGCTCTATCGCCATTGAACATACCACCAATTTGAGGAATAGTGACATGCGATTCATCGATAAACATCAAAAAATCCGATGGGAAATAATCAAAAAGACAATAAGGGGTCTCTCCTTCTTTTCTACCATCAAAATGACGGGCATAGTTCTCAATGCCAGCACACATTCCGAATTCCTCTAAAGCATCTAAATCATGTTCCGTTCTCATCTTCAGTCTCTCAGCTTCAAGAAGCTTACCCTGAGAATCAAAATAATCCAAACGTTCTTTAAGTTCTTCCCTGATAGTTTTGCAGGCACTTTGAATACGGGCTAATCCTGAAGCGTGTTCATGAGCCGGGAAGATTGGAAAATAATCAACGGTATGAATCAATTCACCGGTAGTAGGCTTAATTTGCTGAATCTCACTGATTTCATCAAAATCGGAATATACACGAATAATATAGCCATCTCCTGAAGGAGGATAGATATCCATGACTTCACCACGAATTCTAAAAGTACCAGGAGATAGATCAATGTCATTCCTTTTGTATTGCGCAATAACCAACTTATGCGCAATCTCATGTGGGTCATAAGGTTCATTCACATGGAGGGTAAAGGCTAAATCACGATATTCATTAGGATCAGACAAACCATAAATTGAAGCAACTGATGCTACTACAATTGTATCTTTTCTTTCTAAAAGTGAGTTAACCGAGCTAGCACGCATCATTTCAATCTCATTGTTCATCACCACCTGTTTATCAATATAGGTATCGGTCTTAGGTATATAGGCTTCCGGTTGATAGAAATCAAAATTGGAGATGAAATATTCGACTCGGTTTTTAGGAAACAGTTCTTTGAATTCACCATATAGTTGAGCGGCTAAGGTCTTGTTATGAACTAAAACAAGAGTTGTCCTTTGAGCGGCCTGGATGATATTGGCCATGGTAAAAGTCTTACCGGTGCCAGTAGCACCTTTAAGAACCTGCCATCTTTTATTCTCCGAAAGACCTTTAATCAAAGCCTCAATAGCCTGAGGTTGATCTCCAGTTGGCTTATAGGGAGAAGTTAATTCAAAAGGATGATCTTTATCTGTCATTAATTGTTTCCAACCACTTCATTAGTCAATTCAGCAAAGATCTTAAGATAACCATCATAAGCTTCCTTTACTATCTTATCATTGCAAGACTTACTGACTTTTCCAGTATCATCAAAAGGAGCAATGCTTAAGGCATACTTTTCATTTACAAGGGAAGCCATATTAGAAACAGCATCCGTAAAACGATAAGAAGAAGAATATGAATCGGGATAACCCTTATCAGGATACAGTTGATTCATTAAAGTAAGGAGATAATTCATAGCCGTATCAGATACCCCTAAATATTGAGTGTAATCATAAGCCGTGTTGAGATAAACATAAGGAGTATCAAAACTAATATCGGGAATTATGCCTTTGCCATGAATGGACATAATCTTATCATCGTCGTTTCCTTCATCATACATCGTCTCAGTATCTCTTTCCGGCCCATAAACATAAGCATAAGTATATCGAAGAACAGAACCGTCAGAAAAGGTAATTAAATTTTGAGCGATTCCTTTTCCATAAGATGTCTGACCATAAACTACACAATCAGTCCCAGCCCGCATTGCCAGAGTGAAGATCTCACTGGCACTGGCACTAGATCCATCTATGATGACTGAATAAGAAGGAATGCTGAAAGTAGGATCTTTAGTCTGAGAATCCTTATCTAAGGTTTTGCCATCCTTATTAATAAGAGAATAAATAAACGTTCCTTTCTTCACAAATAATTTAGCCATCTCACTAGCCTGAGAGACTAATCCTCCGCCATTGCCGCGTAGATCAATAATCAGTTTATTAACTGTTCCTTTAGAAACATAATTGTTGATGATACCTTTTACAGCAGCGGCAGCACCATCTAGATAACTATTTACTTTGATTCCTAAAGTATAATTGTTCGTAGAACTCGGAATTGCAATTGATTCAGCTAAGATAACATTATATGATGAGCGAGTTAATGCTAAATTTATTGTAGTTTCACTTCTAACAACTTTAAAGTTAAAGATTGTAGTTGTATCTGTAATACTATTTAAATAATTATGGATTTCAGAGTAAGTATGAGTTTGGAAATCATAGTATGAATCATTGATGGTAACACCATAAAGAACATCTCCGATTTTAAGTTTATCGGAATTAGGTCCATTATGAACATCGGTCACATATAATCCGCCATCATAATAATGAGAAGAGAAACCTAATCCTTTGCCATCGGTTGATAAGCCTTGTGCCTCAGTTGTTGAAGTATAGAAGGTGTAATTATCCTTTTCAGAACTGGCAATGCCACTTGCTAATCCAGCAACTCCTTGGTCAGCTAAATACTCATCTTCGTTTCCATAGAGCCATTCATTCTTTAAGATTCGATAAGTATTGATAATTTTCTGTTCATCATCTGATAAGCCTCTGGTTCCTGCATAAATGAAATAGCCTGAGATTATGCCTACTGCTAAAGCCAATAAACCAGTAAGAATACTGACAACAATGGTAAAATGTTTTTTATTCTTTTTTTCTTCAGTGATTTCTTTCATGGTCAAATCCTCGTTCAAGTGCTCTTATTCTATCATGGTAAGAGCTCTACATTTAGTATAATAAGTAGTCTACTTTATAATAAGGTTGGTAAAAAATATGAATCAAGAAAAGATAATTAATGATGGTAAAGACTTTATCAATCAGATTTTTGCGACTGATAGTTCCGGTCATGACGCTGACCATTCTTTGCGGGTTTATAAAACGGCCTTAGAAATAGCAGCTACCGAACCAAAAACTGATACTTTTTTAGTAAGTCTTGCCAGTCTTCTTCATGATGTTGATGATTTTAAGCTTTTCCCAAATAATATTAATTATCAAAATGCTCGTTCCTTCATGACCAAAGAAAACATTCCTTCTGATATACAGGAAAAAGTAATCCACATCATTTCTCAGGTTTCCTACAAATGCAAAGACACAGTCACTCCTGATACCTTGGAGGGAAAAATAGTCACCGACGCTGATCGTCTTGATGCTATTGGCGCCATTGGAATAGCCCGGGCTTTTGCCTATGGCGGAGCTCATAACCGTAAGCTTTATGATAAAAACGATCAAGACTGTGATCCCAATAAATCTTATGGAGAATATCGAAAGCATTCTTCCTCAACTATTGCTCACTTCTATGAGAAGCTTCTGCATTTAAAAGATTTAATGAATACTAAGGAAGGAAAAAGAATAGCTAAAAAGAGACATGCTTTCTTAATCGAATTTCTAAAAGAATTTGATTCAGAAGTTTCTTCGAATTAAGAGCTAACCTGTAGCATTAATAAACAAAAATAGTTAATATATACTAGTTTATGAAACAAGAAAAAGAAAAAGTACTGATTTCCGCCTGTCTCTTAGGCGAAAACTGCCGTTATGATGGCAAAGCCAAAAAAGTTAACGGCCTTATCGATTTAACTAAATACTACGACTTAATCCCGGTCTGCCCGGAGATGTCAGGAGGTCTTAAAGTACCTCGTGATCCAAGTGAAATTGTCAAAGACAAGGTTTTAACTAAAACTGGGCGTGACGTCACTGAAAACTACAACAGCGGCGCCTACTGGGCTAACTCCATCTGCCAGATCTACCATATTAAATTTGCTATCCTCAAAGAAGATTCGCCAAGCTGTGGAACTCACTTCATCCATGACGGTCTCTTCGACGGTAAGAAAATACCAGGTCAGGGAATCACAACTAAAAAACTGATTAAGATGGGAATTAAAGTCATCAACGAAAACGAAGCCTTAGAATTGCTGAAAAAAATGAGCGAGGTAAAAAACAATGCTTGAGGGAGATTTCTCTAACGAACTGAAGGAAAGAACTTCAATCCAACAACGTCTGACTCCTATCGTCAACGATCCGGATGCCAACTCTTTAGTAGCCAAGCTCAGAAAAAAGAAAAAATCACTTTTAATTGGTGGTTGGATTGCCCCTAATGTCATTGGCTTAATCATCTGCATAATTTTAGCGGTTCAGGGCTCAGCTTCTATTTGCTGGCTGCCTTTCGTCGTTACTATTATCATTTCTTTAATTATTACTCTGTCGTCTAAAAAATATGGTCAGGATATCTATGCTCAGCATTTCGTTCCTAAGGTTGTAAAAGCCATTTATGGTGATGATGCCATATATCAACGTAAGACCGGCTTTGCCCGTAGCTACTTAGAAGGTTTAAAGGCCTTCCCAGTAAATGACCTGCTACAGCAGGATTTCATTTCCGGATCATATGATGGGGTACCTTGCATGGGCTGTGATGTCCTTTCCACCCACGAAGAAACCACCACTGATGCTAAAGGCAACACAACCACAAGAACAGTCATAGATTTCCAAGGCTGTGTCTATTCCCTGAAAATGAATAAGACTACACCACATAGCATCACAGTCACTGAAGGACATAAATGGTTCTCAGGCAAAGGCATTCAGTTTGAAAGTATTGCTTTCAATAAGATGTATCGGACTTACTGCAGTGATGAGCATACGGCCTTCTACATCATTACTCCTCAGTTAGAGGAAGGCATGATTGATATCAACCGTTCCATTGCCGGTGGCATTACTTTCTTATTCCGAGGCGATGAATTAGTAATCATTATTTCAGGACATACCTGCAACTTCGATGTCAACTACATGGATTCAGTCAATCACAATATCAATGTCATTGTTGATGCCATTCTTCCTTTAGCTTACGTAATTGAAGAGCTTCATCTTTCCCATGAGTTCACACTCGATGCTGACAAGGTTCTTAAAGAAGAGCAGGCTAACAAAAACGACACTGAGAAGAGCTTACAGACTCAGGCTGATATTGAAAACAAAGTCACTGCCGCTGTCAAAAAGAAGTCTGCCGCCATTGAAAGTGGTGATGTCGATGAAACAACTTTAAAAGCAAGTTTAAAGGATGATGACACTGGCATTGTCGATGCCATCAAAAATGAAGTTGATTCAGATAAATAGGAATGAAAGAATTTTCTATAGCCGGTATTACATTAGGTAACCGATACATTCAAGCTCCCTTAGCTGGATTCACTGACTATTCCATGAGAAAAATGGCTAGTGACAAAGGAGCATCTTTGGTTTATTCCGAAATGGAATCATCTGAAGCCTTAGTCTATAACAGCAAGGCCACAATCAAAGACGTTCAAGATACTATCTTAGATAAGAAGACTGAACCTAATACTAAACTGGCTCTGCAGATTTTCGGTGGCAAAGAAGAAGTCGTTCTTAAATCCATTCCTCTTTTTGAAAAATACGGTCAATACGATTTTTTGGATTTCAACTGTGGCTGTCCAGTCCCTAAAGTACTGCGTCAGCATGCTGGCAGTTACTGGCTTAATAGGCCGGATGAATTGATTCATTTATTAAAAGAAATGGTCAAAATATCTTCTAAACCAGTTATTCTTAAAATCCGGATTGGTTTCTCATCCATCATGGATATGGTTCCTTTGGCTAAAAGAATTGAAGAGACTGGAGTTCAAGCCATTGCCATTCATGGAAGAACTAAAGCAGAAGGTTTTTCTGGTCCGGTCCATTATGAAGTCATCAAAGATATCAAAGATCATCTTACTATCCCGGTCATTGCTAACGGTGACATCACCGAAAAGAACTTTACCGATATTCTGAAATTAACTGGAGCCGATGCTTTGATGATTGGTCAAAGAGCTATCGGATATCCGAAAGTCTTTGAAGACATGATAAGAATCGAGCAAGGCTTAAAACCCTTAGATACTACTCTTTCAAAGCAAGTAACTGACTTAAAAGAACATCTTAATCTGATTTTCTCTTCGAAAGATGAAAAGCAGGCGGCCGATATAATGAAGGGAATATCTGTTCGTTATTTAAAAGGCTTTGACAATATGCGTGCTCTTCGCATGGATTTGGTTCATTCTAATTCTCTCACTGACTACCTGAAAGTATTGTCTAACGTGCATGGTGAGCAATAAAGTGCGCATTTTGTCTACATTTTAGGTAAAAATGAACGTTTATCATTGCTATTCTTTTCTTTCTCTTTTATGATATACATGGCTGTAAATCAGTCATAAACATATATTATGAGTTCAAAGAAAAGAGACGGCGAAATCTTACGCTTATTAGAAGAAAGCCCTTCACAGTTTGTATCTGTAGAGTCCTTAGCTAACTACTTCAAAACCTCAGAATCTACAATCAGACGTGATCTGCAGAGAATGGGTAACCAACACAAACTCCTTCGAGTTCATGGTGGTGCTGCCTCTCTCCATTTCTCCGGTAATTTCAAGTTCCAAAGACTTGATAAGGAGTACCTGGAAAGAGAAAGAACCGAACCCGAAATAAAGAAATATATTGCCAGACAGGCAAGTCAATTCATTAAAGAAGGATCCTGCATCTATCTTGATGCTTCTACAACCGTTGCCAGTATGATTCCTTATCTTCCCGCCTTCAAAAACACATATTACATCACAAATTCACCTCTGCTTGCCCAAAAGCTGGCTGAAAGAAGCTTAGCTTGTTATGTTACGGGCGGAGAATTGAAACTTACCACCAACGCCTTCATTGGTCCTTATGTTCTTGATTTCATCAACAAGTTCAACTTCGATATTGGCTTCTTCGGCACTAACGGTATTCATCCTCAGGCTAAATTCACTACTCCTGATCCTCAGGAATGTGCCATTAAATCGGCTGCCATCAACAAATGCTATGAAATCTACATCCTCGCTGATCATACAAAATTCGATAACATCTCTACCGCTACCTTCTCAGACTTCAGTCGTCCAACCTTGATTACTGATAAAGTAAACGATAAATACCGATCATTAGTCAAAACGATTGAAGTTGCCGTCCCAGCCACTGACGAAATAATATAAAGGAGAAATAGAATGATTTATTCATTAACAATAGCCCCCAGCATTGACTACACCTTATATATGGGAGAGGGAGAAATCCGATTAGGCTGGACCAACCGTCCAATTTCCAAAGGTTTTACCCTTGGTGGAAAAGGCGTCACGGTTTCCCGAATGCTTTCGAACTTGAAAGTAGACAGTATTCCGATAGTCGCTATCGGTGGAAATATCGGTGAGGGCATCAAGAAGATGACCGATGGCTATTTCAAGAAAGTCATCTATCTTCCAACCAAGACCGAATCCCGTTTGGATGTCATGATCACCGGTACAAGAATTGATACCCGTTTTGATCCTCCGGCACCGAAAGTCACCGAAGAAGGCTTGGAAAAATTAAAGACCTATCTTAAGAAGAATCTTAAGAAAGGTGATGTTTTGATTCTTTCCGGATCATTAGGTCAGGATGATAAAGATCTCTATGCTGATTTAATGAGAGACTACTGTGAACCAGTAGGAGCTACCGTCTTCCTTGATACTGTCAACGTCTCCTTAATAGATGCTCTTCCTTTCCATCCTTACATGATTAAACCTAATCAGGAAGAATTAGCTGATATCCTTAAGAAGGATATCAATACCACGGAAGACATCTTAGCCGGTGGAGAAGAGTTGAAATCCAAAGGCCCTCATTCAGTCATGGTGACCTTAGGAAGCCATGGTGCTTATTATTTTGCCGAAAACGGGCATATCTATCATTGCTCCAATGCTACCGGAAAGCAGATTTCACCTGTCGGCGCCGGTGATTCCTCAATCGCAGGTTTCATTAAAGGTTACACTGAAGGCAAATCCATGGAAGAGATTCTTCAGTATTCGATGGCTGCCGGTGGCGCTACCGCCTTCTCAGAAGGCTTAGGCGATTACGATTTATGGAAGTCTTTGATTCCGCAGATTAAGGTCACACTTGTTAAGTAAAAAGAAAACGGACATCG
>Ga0172378_10000800_pt1 | contig 28433 bp, 25 predicted proteins | sample GrowelOW332metaG_FD_119755 | JGI IMG/M metagenome (GOLD analysis project Ga0172378, IMG submission 119755) | Groundwater microbial communities from an aquifer near a municipal landfill in Southern Ontario, Canada - Pumphouse #3_1 metaG | ecosystem: Environmental > Aquatic > Deep subsurface >...
GAGATCAGTTATGAAGTTGTCTATTGAGTCGGGGGAATCATGAAAAAGAATTTTGACTTGGCGCGACTCGGCGCTTGGTTATTGGGTTTATGGTTGACGTTGGGCGCGGCGAATAGCCATGCGGACCAGCAAATCGAGATCACCAAGCAGGATCGCTGCCCGGTCTGCGGCATGTTCGTCTACAAATACCCGAAATGGGTCGCGCAGATCTATTTCAACGACGGTAGTGCCTATTTCTACGACGGCGCCAAGGACATGTTCAAACACATCTTTAACACCGAAAAATACACGCCTGGCAAGACCGTCGAGAAGATGACCGAGATTCTGGTGACTGATTATTACGAGGTGGAATTGATAGACGCCAAGTCGGCGTTTTATGTGATCGGCTCCGATGTTTTGGGACCGATGGGCCACGAATTGCTGCCGTTCAAGGGTCAGGAAGCCGCCAAGGAGTTTCTGGAGGATCACAAGGGCAAATCGATCATGCGTTACCAGGACGTGACGCCGGCGATCATCGAATCCCTGGATAGACGCGGATGATGAGCATGACTCGGCGACGACTGCTGCTGATGGGCTTGATCCTGCTCGCGCTGGCCGGTTGCAACCGGCGCGGCGGCCTGCAAATCGACGATCCGGCGCCGGTCGTCAGTCTGCAGGACTTGCACGGCAAGACCTTCACCTTGCCGCAGGATTTACACGGCAAGGTCTGGCTGGTGCGATTCTGGTCGCTGGACTGCGGCTTTTGCGACAAGGAGGTTTTGCTGGGCCTGGAAACCTTGTATCAAAAATACAAGGATAGGGGCTTCGTGCCGGTCGCGGTCAATGTCGGAAAATACGATGCCGGTGATGAACGCTGGAAACGCTTCGCGCAATTAAGCTATCCGATGCTGATCGACGAACGTGGCCTGACGGCAAAAAAATTCGGCGTAATCGGCTTGCCGACCAGTTTCGTGATAGATCGCGAAGGCGTGTTGCGGGAAAAAATCACCGGCGAAGCCGGTCTGGAAGAGATCGAAATGCTTTTTACGACAGTACTTAAATAAGGAGAAGTTTATGAAGACAATGAAGACATTATGGATGGTACTACTTTGCCAACTACTGCTGCTGCCCGGTTGGGCGTTGGCCGACGACCCTTCGATGAAACCGGTGATCGTGACACCGCATGAGAAACAGCAACGTCCAAGTTGCCGCGTCTGTGGCATGTGGATAGACCAATACATCAAAACCGCCGGCGTCATCACCTACAAGGACGACAGCCAGGAATATACCTGTGGCGTGGCGTGTCTATTGCGGGAAGTGACTGATGCTGGCGGCATCTCCGAATTGAAATCGGCCAAGGTGACCGACTGGGTATCCGGTGAACTGGTCGATGCCGATGCCGCGACTTATGTGGTCGGCAGCAAAGTCATTCCCGACATGCTGCCCAACTATATCGCTTTCGCCAAGCGCGACGAGGCGGTGGCCTTTGCCGCGAAGGAAGGCGGTGAAGTCATCGATTTTAATATTGCCTTTCAGGATTCGTCACCAGTCGGCACCACCGCGCCGTTCCGGATCCGCACCGCGGTGACGCCGGGAGAGGGGAATTTTAGCGTGGGGATGGTATACGGCTACATGCAAAAAGACCACGTCAAAGACGGCTCGAATGGCGCAGAGCCCGGCGAATTCATTGCAGGCAACGGCAATCAGTTGCAAGCCCCGAACGAAAGCCAAGTGATGCAACAGGCGTTGATTTTCAACTATTCGCCAACCGACAGCCTGGCATTATTCATGAACATGCCCTGGTTCGAAAAACGGGCGCATACCTTGAGCCGTAGCACCGCAAACGCCGCTGTTCGCGATACGGTCTCCGCAGAAAACGGCCTTGGCGATATCAGCCTCGAAGGCCGCTATAACTTCTGGCACAGCACCCGATACGATCAATTCGCCAGTGTGTTGTTGGGCACCAGCCTGCCGACCGGCGAGTTCAATGGTCAGCGCAACGCCAACCGAGTCCTGGTGACGAGCGCCGGGCTGCAACAAGGCAAAGGCACCGCGACATTCACCGGCGGTTTATTGTATTCCCAGCGTTGGAAAGATATTTGGCTACATGCCTCCGCGCTATACAATGCCAACCCCGAAAACGACGATCATTACAAATACGGCGACGTGGTAACCGGAGGCCTGGCCCTTCATTACACGCCCAACTACGACCTGATGCTGGGCATCGAAATCGATTCCAATTACACGCAAAAAAGCGAAGATCTAGGCAATAAAGTCGCCAACAGCGGCGGCCTGGCCACCAATCTGGCTTTTGTCGGTGATTATCGGTTTCTCAATGCCTTCGGCGGCAACTTTAAATTACGCGGCTCGGTAGGCCTGCCGATCTATGAAGACTTGAACTCCTTCCGCATCGCCCTGCCCGGCAACAATTACCGCACCCAAGTCCAACCCGGCGAGGGCTTCTTCGGCAATATCGCGATTCAATGGACGTTCCGCGACGCGCCGGACTATCATAACCACTAACCTTCGTTGTTCAATAGCCGGTTTGCCGGTACGGGCAAATCGGCTATCGGCCGTTATCCACACACATTATTCCCCCGCCACGACGACTTTGCATTGAAGCTATGCGGATACCTACAGTGTTCCTTGCCAAGCTTTGGCTTTCATCGATATTGGCGTTCTTAGTCAGTGCCAGCGTATGGGCCGATGAAGAACCCCTGGATGCCGGCCAGGCTTTCGAATTGGCGAGCGCCCGCCCGGACGCCGACGCGATACGCTTGTCCTGGAATATCTCCTCCGGCTATTACCTTTACCGGCAAAAATTCAAATTTGTTTCGCTGACACCAGGAACCACGGTTGGCGCCCCCCAGTTTCCTACCGGACAAACCTGGCAAGACAGTAATTTGGGCCGCGTGGAAATTTACCGAGACCATCTGGAGCTGGAACTGCCGCTACGACGACAAGACGACCAATCCGCCACGTTGCGCCTGGAAATCACTTATCAAGGCTGCGCCGATTCCGGCTTCTGCTACCTGCCTATCCATAAAACCCTGGAATTCGATCGGCCAATCATTCCCGACGCTCAGCGCTGACCCAGGAAATATTTTAGCCTGCTGTTGATTTTGCGACAGCGTCAACGCGCTAAAATAGTGACGCTTACCCCAATCCATGCCACTGCCTGTTGCGCTACACAGGTCGTCCCATGCTGATCACATTGTGCACAGCGCGTTAAACATATCAGGGTTAACAGTATCGGCTTCGTGTGGCTCTTGTGACTGCGCTCATTTATCCAGTGCCGAGAGGTCTTCCAGGGATAACACCCGGTTAAGAATCAGCAAAATGATCAACACATCGTCGACACGTACCATCGCCTGAATGAAATCGGTGCGAATAGCGGCCCCAAAATCCGGTGGTGGTTGGATATTAGATGAGGGCATTCCAGAATTTCCCTAACCTCATCCACCAGCATGCATGCCAATCATTTGCAAGCTTTCCGCCGTCTCGACGGTTACCAGCACTTTGACGAAAGTCCCAAGCAACTCATCGCTGAAGTCCGCGAACCCATACCCGTCGAACCGGGTTCGCCGGCTCGCTTTGACACCGAATATGAACGAAAAGGCATTCGCGACTTAATGATGATTTGCGAACCTACTATTCATCGGTCGGGCTTCCATCCGTCCGCTTAGCCATAAATCCGGAAAACAAGGGCAAATACGCTTGAGCGGTATGACTAACAGCCGTGGCCATTTTCGTGTACTGATCCAACACTTGCAGCCCCAACGGCGTCAGCGTCGTTCCTCCGCCGTGCCTGCCTCCCTTGGCGGCATGTACCAAAGGACCGGAAAAACTTCGATTCATCACGTCCACCAACAACCAGGCCCGCCGGTAGCTCATATTCATGGTCTTACCGGCGGCCGCGATCGAACCGGTTTTCTGAATCGCTGCCAAGAGCTCAGCCTTACCCGGCCCCATGGCAATTTCATCGTTATGCAGCAAGCGTAGGGTGATTTTTAGGCGCGGAAGTGAAGCGTCCGTTTCTATCTCTGTGGATTTCATGCCATTTTAACGAATGAATATGATGACTAAGAGTTTTCATAATACATGACCAACGAAGATTAGGTGACAATCGCCTCATGCATTCGCCATTTATAACGCCATAAGTGCATTCGATCAAAGCTGCAATTTAACTAGCGAACGACAATCCCCCAAATTGCTCGTACTCATTCCGACTATAAAATACTGCCGTATAAAGGCATCTATAGAACCCGGCCGTCAATACTGCCCATTTTTTTGACGCTTATCATACCCAACAGACCAGCTGCAAATAGCCAGAACGCCGATGGCATGGGCACCGGCGCGGTACTACTGGAATCGAGTCCGGATTGGCTGCCGACTTTAGCGATAAAACGATTGCTGGCACCGGGAGCCAGTGTAAACACTAAATCCGCGAAACCCGATACCGATTGACTATCGTAGGCATGGTCGAGATAAGTGCCCGCTGCTGCGTAGTCCACTCCACTGACATTGTTGTTGGTATCCCAAAAATCCAGAAAAATAGCGCTGTTGGCGTAAATGCCGTTAGTCACGGCGTTTAGCCAGTAATCCAATTTCACATCAACGGTATAGCTGTTGGTGCCGGTATTACTAAAATCCATACTAAATACGCCGGTATGGAGCGTGTTGACAGAGCCATAGAGTGCGCTATGGCCATTGACGCTGAATGTACCGGACGGGCTTAGGGCTCCGGAAAAATTAGGGGTATTGGTTTGATACGAACCGTCGCCGCTGGTAGCCGCATAAAAATCATTGGCGCCGGTCAACTCTAAAAACGACCCCGACATCGAAAGTCCGGACAAGTCATTAGGATTGTCAAGATTGGTAATGCTGTTAATCGTATAGAGGAGTGTTGCCGAACTCGTGTAGCTAACATCGGCGGAAGCGGTCGGAACGACCGCCATTACACTTGCGAGCAATACGAAGCCTGATAAATGATGTTGGTTGCAGTATGGTTTCATAAGTCTATCCAAAGAACTGTTGTTTGAACTCGAATAGGCCGACCCGGTTTTTCATAGACTGGCCCATTTCGTTAGCATTTTTGCAGCAAATTATGGTGAAGCCGATAAAAACGCCGAAGTCGGCGCGTCCGATCCGCCGGCGCCAACCGCAGGAATCACCAGCGGCTGATCCTGGGCCAGACTGGCATTCAACGGATTGCCAGCTGTCAATTGCAATTCGTTGCCAACCTGCCCGTGCATTACCGTCAATTGCGGATGATCGAACGGCGCCCGTTGGTATCGGACCCGCTCGTCGGTCAACGACAGCAGAAAATTCGTCAGGTCGGTGATGTTTTGCTCCGAATTCAGCAAGGTAGAAAAACTGGCAAGATGAAAATGCTGAGTGTCGCTGCTGAAATTGCCGTGCCGGCCGTAAAATTCCAATACTTGCCGCAAAGTGGCCATACCGCCGTTGTGCATATACGGGCCGGTCAGTTCGACATTACGTAGCGTCGGCACCTTGAACGCGCCCTGGGTGGCCACAGCCATTTTCGAGCCCGCCGAATTGGCTTGCGCGGCGGTCGGGGCCGGGATGAAAGCCGTTACTGGATTGAGGCAATTTTGATTGCGCAACACACCTTCGCGGCTACCGTCGGCGATCAAGTCATCGCTCGGTAAAAAATAATTGGAGAGATTAATCTGTAAGTTATAGGCCAAGGGGCTAATGAAATCGCAAGCGCGGATGTTGTCCAGGCCTGGATCGACGATACCAGCCGCGTTGCCCAGCAAATAACCGACATACTGCTCGGTAAAGGACAGTGGATTGCCAAAATCGTCAACCCCGCCCAAGCCTGGATCGTCTTCGACCGCGACCGCGCCGATGTTGGTAAAACCCAGGTCCATTAATTTAGGCAGTTGTTGAATATTGGTATCACGCGTCACGGTATTGCCGTACTGGGTCAAGCCTCCCTTGGACGCTGCGTTGAACGGTCCTAAGGCATTTGGCCCGAAGGCTATCGGTGTGTCCGGCGGTCCGAAGCTAGCGCCGGGCATTGGTTTCAGCAACGCGGCGTTGGTGGCGACTGCCGCTAAACTGAGCGAAGGGCCGGCATGGCAAAGATTGCAATGGTTATGAATGAATAATTCCACACCGTTTTTCAAAGACGCGACCAGCGTCGTGGTATTCGCCGCGGTATCGGCAACAACGTTACGCCAGGTCGGTTTCATACTGGCATCGATCGGGCTCAAGTCGAACGGGGCCTGATCGGATACCAGCGTGGACTCGTACAACTGGATGGCAATGCCGAAAAACATCGCGAAGTTGGCTTCCATCTGATTGTAAGGCACACCAGAGACCGGCGCGCCGAACGGACCGACGCCGCTGTAGGCCCAGTATTGCGGATTGAAGGCCTGGGTAATCAGGCTCTTGTAAGTGGTTTTCAAACCCGGTTTCAAGCTGGTGCCGTTGCTCAAGCTAAGTGTGCCCAGCACGCTGTCCTGGGGATGAACAGACTGATTCTGCAACGGCTGCCGCAACAACAGCTTGCGGCCGATGTCCGGCCAGCCCCTGCCCTGGCAAGCCATTTCGACATCGTTGACAGGCGGAGCGACGGCCTGGGACGCCAAGGATGAATTGATCAGATGCAGTTTCTGTTTCACCACACTGAGGGCGTTGATTTTCACCCAAACGCCGGCGTTCGGATCGCGCTCGCCCCATGGACTGCTGCCGTTGAACACATTATTTGCACGGCCATCCCAAAAGTTGCGGTGATTGAACACCGCATTGATCACGGTCGGCGCATTTCTGGACGTCACCTGGCGCACGCCAATCCGGTTGACGTTAAACAACGGATCGGCGCTACGCAGACATTGATCGTTCGCGCCGCTGAACTGGGAAGTGGTTTTATATTGCCCGCCGAAGCTGCCGGCGGAACCCACCACATCATCGCTGCTGAAAATCACTTGACTGGTGTTGTCGGCCGGATTGCTGAATTGATGCAGCGGAAAATCGTCCAGGCTGAGCGTGTGATTCGGACCAGCGCCACCGGAAGCCAAGCCGTCAAAAGTATGACCGTTATTGTGGCCGGGATTGACCTGATTCTTGATCCTGCCGTCGGCGCCGGCATGAAAATGACAGGACGCGCAGGCCTGGCCGTCGCTGCCGACATTCTGATCCCAAAACAAGGCCTTGCCCAATGCTATCGCCGCGTTCTTGTTCACGACAATCGGATTGACACCGTCCAATAGGCCCGGTACCGGCGGCACAGGCACATTGCGTAACGAAACCGGCACCGGCCCGATAGCCAGGGCTGCTCGTGCCGCCAACAGGCCGGCGGTCAGCAAAAATATCTGGATAATTCGCATAAGCACCTCGTGGATAAAATTTATTGGGCCGCGCGGCGAGCCTTCGGAGGATAGGGCTTGCGTCTCAAACCGGCTAACATCGGCAAGCAGCCGCTCAGGAACAACCAGATACCAGCCGGCAGCGGCACGGCGGCAGCGCCGGCCGCCGCGCTGACGAAGATTTGCGGATGGCCGCCCGGTTTGGTGAGTTGATTGACCAGATAAGTGACATTGGCGTCCGCCGCCGAACCGAATAGCGAGACTATCCCGCCGCTGGCGACGCGATCCAGCAAGTCGGCGTTGTCGCCCAAATCCCAGAAACGCGGCGCACAGACATCGTTACTGCAATTGTTGGTGCCATTGAAATCGCCGCCGGTATAGCTATAAGTGCCCAGGGTTTGGACTCCGTCCAACAAGGCGCTATAAGTCCCGCCGACACCGAACACTGAGTTCCAGTTCAGATCGTTATTGGCCAAACCCAGCGGTCCGGCCGCAGACGCGTTAAACCAATTATCGCTTGCCAACAACGAGATATTGAAGTCACCGGCGGCCGGCACGTTGAACTGCGGGTTATGCGCCGGTACGCCCAGAATGTCGAAATTGGTATACCACTTCACCGAAACATCGGTGACATGCCAATTGCCGGCGCCGTATTGCATGTCGAACCCGGCCTTGATCGCCGACGTATCGTAAGCCACCAGCAAATCCAGGGTTCGCGGGTACATGATGCCCTGAATGTAATCCGGCAGATCCGCCGAAATCTGCATCGCCCCGAACGCCGACATATCCCGGTTGGCATAGTCCGGGTCGCTGGAAATGAAAGTGTCGGCGACGGCATCGATATTCAAGGTGGTCGCGGCCAAAGCCATACCGGTTTGGCCAAACCCTGCCAGGGCGATCAGCGCCATCAGGCGGAAATGGTTGATTTGCTTTGTATTCATAAAAAGCCTTCTATTGAGGTCGCCCTTAAATTCCCTGTACTCGTCATTCCTGCGAAAGCGGGCGCGACGATAATTAAGGGTCGGATTAATAAACGGTTAAAGGAGGGTGTTGTGGGGCCGAGACTATTCCGACCGGGTTGGTAAATGACGGCAGCCGGATACACCCAACAGGGTCAGGCAGCCGCTGATGAACAGCCAGATGCCGGCCGGCAGCGGCACGGAGGCAACGCCGGCTGCCGCGCTGACGAATAGCTGTGGATGAGCGCCGTTGGCGCTACGCTGGCTGACGATATAGGTCACGTTGCTATCGGCCGCCGAGCCGAACAGCGACACAAAACCGCCATGGCCGATGATGTCGAATAAATTGGCGTTATCGCCCAAATCCCAGAAGCGCGGCGCGCAAACCTCGTTGAGACAATTGTTGCCGCCGTTGAAGTTGCCGCCGGTATAACTATAGGTACCCAGGATTTGCACGCCGTCCAGTAAAGTGCTGTAGGCCCCGCTGCTGCCGAAAACCGAATCCCAATTCAGATCGGTATTGGCAAAGCCCTTGTCGCCCGCCGTTGCCAGGTTGAACCAATCGTTATGGGTCAACAGGGAAATATTGAACGAGCCGGCGGCCGGCACATTCAGCTGCGGGTTCTGCGGGGCAACGCCTAGAATGTCGTAATTGGAATACCACTTTACCTTGACGTCGGTGACATGCCAGTTACCGGCGCCAAATTCGACATCGAAGCCGGTTTTGATCGCCGCCGTGTCGTAAGCGATCAGCGCGTCCATGGTCCTGGGCGTATTCATGCCTTTCGCCGGATTGGCCAGATTCGCCGAAATACCCATCGCACCAAAATTAGACCAATCCCGGTTGGACAACTGCGGGTCACTGTTTAGATAGGTGTCGGCCACTGAATCGACGCTCAGCGTCGTATCGGCGAACGTTGTTTCGATTTGCCCAAATAGCGCCAAGGCCACGGCGATGCTCATCGGCAAACGCTTGGCAGGTATTTCTATCATCGTTGTTCTCCTGTAGAGGATTTCGCTAAAAATTACTTCCCGAAATGATTCCCCCCCAAACCGTTCGTGCTGAGCCTAGTCGAAGCATGAACGGTTTGGCACGGTGAATGCCCGGATTTTCTCGTCCATCCTTCGACAAGCTCAGGACGAACGGGAAAATCCTCGTAACCCGAAACAGGGAAGTTATTTGTAACCATTTCCTAGTTATTGAAAAGCCTGCATTTCTTGCTGCTCAATGCAGGGTGCCGGGCGCAATCTCCGCATCCGAAGAAGCGCGGAATTTAATCTGCTCGAAAACTTTTCCCATCTCCTCCGGATTGACTTCCGCGATTCGAGCCGGCGCAAAAACCTCCTCGCCGCCAGCCCAGCGCCGATCACAGCTGTCGTTGTTCAACGCCAGCTGCAGCGCTTGATTCAGCTCGTAAAGGCTCCAGGCATAGCCGGAGTCGCGCAACGCCGACTGCATGGCGTTCTGGATCAAGCCGCGAAACAGCCGATGCGGCTCGGAAATGGGGATTCGCTCGACTCGACCGGCCGCCGCATCGACGCAAGCCTGCTTGTCGTAACAGGCATGTCCCCGGCACGCCAAGGGCCGTACCGGATAAATCAGACACGCGCCTTGCATGATGAACGGGCAACGCCGCCTCAACTTCACCCGCTGCGCTTCGTCCAGGCCGCAGGTTTGTTGATTGGCTTTCGCAACCCGCTTAGCCAGATTGATCTCGCCGTCCGGAAACTTGGCCCAGGCGATGTACCGGGCAATCAACAACACTTCCGGTGCCGTCGCGGTTACCCGCAAGGTACAGCAGGTGGCGCAGCCCTTGTGACAAGCGATGGCCGGATAATCCTGGGCTTCCATCTCCACGTTGCCTTCGAAACTGCTGAAGGCCTGCGACAACAAGCCGTCGATTAAATCGTCGCGGCCCCGGCGGCTCGCCAGGGTCTCAGCGAAAGCCTGCGCTTGCGCGGTAAAAAATTCCAAACTCTCGGTTTCGTTCATAATCGATTCCTGTCGAACTAAGCCACGCTACGGTAGGGCTGGCGCCGATAATGGCGTTCACCACGGCGTTGTGCCCTTGACTAGCCATCAGCGTGCCCAGCAAGTTGGCATCGCCGGTCCAGGTAAGGTTGCTGACACTGCTATAAACCACGCTTTTGCCGTCGGCGATACCGGCGGTTAATGATGCTTCGGCTTGCAGAGCGGTTAGGCTCAGCATCAGGCCGATGACCAACAGCGGATTGCTAAACTCATTGTTAGATTGAAATAAAACTCTCATAAAATCCCTTCGTCTACAGGCGTACTTTTCAAAAAACTATCAGGCGGCTAGCAACACTTGATCTTAAACATAGGGCACTCCCGTGCACAGAAGGCAGTTGGTTCCTTCTCCTTCCGGGAGAGCACTAAAGCCTCAAGCCGCCAAAGCCGCCTTACGCCGACCAAACAATCCAAGTGCCGTTAAGGCACTACCAAACAACCAAACCGCCGCCGGCAATGGTACCGGGGCGGGCGCGACTCCGGCGCCGAACACGGTATAGCCGGTGGAGGCGGTTGGGGTTGTCCAACCGATCGCATCGGTTACCGTGTTGCCTCCAATAAAGTCATACGCATAATTACTGAACGCCAAAACATTCCCCGCATAGAGGCCGGTAACGCTGATAACGACTTGATCTGACAGATTACCGACTCGGTTGGCAACGCCAAGATCAACGAACATCAACGAGCCAGTAGTAGCGGGATCTTGGCCGTTATAGAAAGGCTGGTACGTCGACGCGGGCCTGCTGGCCATGGGGCCATAGATAAAGTCCGACCCATAGAAGGTTTCATTCACGACATTGGTTTGCCAGTTATTGGCCGTTACCGACGGTCTACTGATGTTGTTTGGCGCGATGACGTAGCCGTTGGACTGAATGGTCAGCGCAAAATCACTGGAAATCGGACCCGTTAACGCCACGGCTAAAATCATGTCGTCATTGCCGCCTTTGCCGCCATTGGTGGTGCTCCAAAAACTACCGTTGTAGCTGCCGGCGGTTGCAGTGCCACTAAGAAGGGCCGCAGTGCCGGAAGTGGCGGTCGAATTGATCTTGAGTTGATTCAGACCACCGCCTCCCAGTGTAAAGTTATAGTTGAACTGGCGGTAGCCAGGGTCGGTATTCACAGTGGCATTACCGTTGGCGTCGGCAACGGAGGTGTAGAACCTGCCCGCGTCATTGGCAACCGCCAGCGTGCCTGTGCCACCGGATAAGATTGCCGCCCAAGCGCTTTGGCCCCACACCAGCGTTGCCGCTGTAAAGGTTAAAATTGTCAGATTTTTCATGGTTACTTTCCTTTTTTGAGTTAAATGGTTAAAAAATAAAAGCTAATGGTTTGCCGGCCCTATCGACTTTGCGCCGGGTTAAACCCAATAAACCGGTGATACCGGAGCCGAACAACCAGATGGCGGCAGGCACGGGTACCGGCGCCGCTTGATAACTGATCTGCAATTGCGGACGCATGGCCGGATTGCTCCATTCGCTGGAATAGAATGCGCGGTGAGTTTGTTGCAGGTTTTCGTCGCGATTGATCAAAATCCAACCGAAATTTGCAGCGGGGTCGTCCATCCAAGTCTGCACGTCGGCGATCAGCGTCGGCGTGGACGTCCAAGTTTGCGGCGAACCGAACACGCTGCCGACTGCCAACGTAGCGCTGGCTTGGTTGACATAATCGCCGCCGGGCGTGCTCCAGGGCGTTTGCTGGTAGGCCGCATCGAGCCAGGTGGCGTCGCCGGGATTGGCCGGAAAGCCCTGTCCGGTGCCGCCGATTTGCGTCGCATTGGCGCCGGTAATGCCTTCGCCCCAGTCGCGGGTCAGCCGAAACAAATCCATGGTTCTGGGCGTTTGGTCGCCCAGGCCGGCCGCGCCTCCCGAGCCGGCGACGATGCCGATATACATCGTCAGTTGCACGCCGGTAATCACCGAGCCTTCCGGTATTTGCGAGGCAATATCGAATTCGATCAGCGCGCGGTGCGGCGCGAGTTGGCCGTTACCGCCGGCAAAAATGCCGGGGCCGCTGCCGTTGCTGTGGTAGAACAAATCCTGACCGGACGAATTCGGTAGCCCCTGGTTGACGCTGGCGCCGTAAATCGTCGCATCCTTGCTCGGCGTCAGCGTAACGACCGCCGCCGATGCCGCCGCCGACTCGGCCACCAACAGGCAAACCAGCGCGGTTCGGAAAAACTGTGTTAACAGGTTCATGGATTCATCTCCGAATTAGTGCCAGCGGAAACACCGGCCCTGCGGCGCATGGTGCCGGCCAGACCCAGCAAGCCGCCGCCAAACAACCAGACCGCCGCCGGTACAGGCACCGGTTGCAGTTCATAGCTCAATAGCAATTGCGGGCGCAGCGTGGTGTCGCTCCACACCTGGGTATAAAACACCCGGTATGAATCAACACTCCACTCATCGCTGTTCTGAAGCAGCCAGCCGCTATTGATGGAAGGTGTCGTCAACATGGCCTGCACATCGGCAACCAGCGCTGGCGTGGATGCCCAGACATAGGCCGCATTTATGGTTTGGCCGACGTCTTTGCTGGCGCTGATAACGGGATTAAAATCGCCGCCCGGCGTGGTCCACGGCTGGTTTTGTTGGAAGCGCCGTTCGTTCCAGGTGGGACTGGGCGGAATGGCTGGAAAGCCTTGGTCTATGCCGGCTATCGTCGTCACATTGATGGCCGTGGGACCGTGGGCCCAGTTACTGGTCAGGCGATGCAGTTCGATCGTCCTGGGTGTCGAATCCTCGCTGGCGCCGGTTCCGGCCACATCGGCAAGATACAGCGTCAATTGCGCACTGGTGATAATGGCGTCCACCGGAATATTGGCGGCGATATTGAAATCGATCATGCCGCGTCGAGGCGAACCGCTGGCGTCGCCGCCGACAAACACTGCCGGCCCCTTGCCGATGCTGTTATCCGGCTGGTTCTCGAAAATTGTCGAAACCTTACTAGCACCCAGCGTCACGGTAACGGCCAAGGCATTTGACGACGACAAAGCAGATACTGTAAGCACTAAAATGTTAAACGGTAAATAGAGCCGCTTTCGTGTTTTTATTGAATTAAATTGCATGATATGTCCCCTGGTTTTATCCCCCGATCCCGTCTTTCACGCCCTGAGCATGAAAGACAGGGAATTGAAGTCTCAAGCCGCCAAAGTGCCTTTGCGTTTGCCGAACAAACTCAAGCCCGCCAATGCACTACCAAATAACCAAACCGCCGCAGGCACAGGGACCGGCGCGGTAACGGCGTAGCCGCTGAAGCCGTTAACGGTGAAGCTGGCGTAGTGGTTGTCATAGGCCAAATCGTTGGCAGCGAATTTGGCCCAGGCTGAACCGTCGAAGTGCCAGACCGCCAGGTCGGACAGCTTGAAGCCGGCACCGATCAGCATGGATAGATAAACCGGGTCGCCGGAAGCGTAACCGGCACCAGGCGTAAAGTCCCAAGCACTGACCACGCCTTGACCGGATACCAGACCGCTTTGCAACAGGCTGCGCTCGCCGCTGGTGGCTTCGCTGGCCGAGATTGTCAGGCTGGTGGGAGTGGTGCTGCCTTTAAAGCCCAGGCCGACGCTGCCGCCGCTGGCGGCATCGGTGACCAGCAAGCGCTGGTTGACGGACAAATCTATCGTTTTGCTTTCCCCTGCCAAAGCCGTGGCCGCATCGGAAACGGTGACGGTGTGGGCGCTGCCATTCCAGACACCGCCCAGGGCTTGAACGCTGCCTGTGCCGGTTAGTGTGCCGTAAGCCATCGGGGTGTAGCTGCCGTTGGCGGCGTCGGCTCCGGCAGCAAGACGGATGGTGCCGTTGTTGGTGATTGCTCCGCTGCCATTACCGACGGTAAGGGAACTGCCGGCGCCAAGATCGGCCGTCATTCGTGACGACGTATTGATGATCAGAGAGGAAGCCGAAACAGCCCCTCCGTCACTGACGTTGAGTATTCCTGTGCCGTTTTTGCCGACGGTGAGACTGCCACTGTTGATCCATTGTGAGCCTGCGCCGTCGACGCTGACCATACCACTGGAACCGACGACGTTGCCGAGTGTGGCGCTGGTATTGGTGACGATTGCGCCGTCCGTGATGCCTAGGGAGCCCTTGCCAGCGTTACCTACCGTGATAACCCCGCTGTTGGTCCATTTCGAATTCGCGCCGGTCACAGTGGCCGCGCCATTGGCACCCACCTTGGAGCCAAGAAAGCCGCCATTAGAGGCAATGTTGACACCATCCGTGATGAGCAAAGTGCCGGCGCCGAGATAGCCGACACCCAATGCGTTGGCGCCGGTCAGGCTCAGGTTTACGCTTACCCCATTTAACGCGAAGGATTGTGCGGTGCCGTGAGATGCATCAAAGACCAGATTCAGGTCGCTGACGATCCCGGAGGTATTGATGGTACCTGCACCAGATAATTGGGAGCCAGCGGCATAGAAGCCGCCGGTGTTAAGAGTGCCGCCGTTCGCGCCAAAATCCAATGTGCCGAAGCCGCCGAGATTGCTGAGGCCGGTAACGGTTACAGACCCGCCGTTGCCAATGACGAGCTTTCCGATGCCAGCTCCACCGACTGAAAGGCTATTGCCGATCCACTGCGAGCCGGCGCCATCGACACTAAGGTTACCTTTACCTGTTACGGTACTGCCTAGCGAGCCGCTTGCCGCCGTGACTTTGGCACCATTGGTGATGGCGAGCGTTCCGCTACCGGAATTGCCGACGGTCAGATTGTTGCCAACGATCCATGCCGAATCTGCGCCGTCGACGTTAGCGCTGCCGGTGGAACCTATCGATGCGCCGAGAATCGTGCCGGACGTGGTGCCGCTATTGACCGTGCCGCCGTTTGCGATGGTCAAAATGCCGCTGCCGAGGTTGCCGATATTGAGAAGCCCGCTGCTGTTGCTGGTCCAGGTCGAATGGGCACCGCTGACACTTACGCTGCCGACAGAGCCGGCGCTATTGCCGAGAATAGTGCTGAAACTGCTGACCGCACCGCCATTGGTGATGGCGAGAGTCCCGTTGCCGGAAGTCCCAACATAAAAAGTGCTGCTTGTCAGCTGCGAGCCTGCGCCGTCGACACTGAGTGTCCCGGTTTTGCCGGAAGCGTAGCCTAGATAGGTCTTATTGACGGTCAAACTGCTTCCGCCATCGATATTCAGGAGGCCATCGCCGGTGTTGTACCCAATATAGGCGATGGTTGAACTGGTCCAGGTCGTAGGTGCAATGGTGGGGGAAATATCGCCACTGTAGGTCAGGGCCGCATGAGCAGATGAAACTGCCAACGCCCCCATCACCACCGCAGCAATAGGTAATAATCCAGTTATTGGATTGGAAAACTTATGCACGAAAAACTCCTCGCCCTAACCCTCCTGCTGGAGAGGGGCTTAATTGTCCTTTCAGGGATTAACCTTGTCGGCCCGCCGAGCGGCATTGACCGAAACGGTGTCGCCGCCATTAGTCAGCCTCCCACGGTTTTTGCAGCACCAGCCCATACATGGACACAAAGGCGGCCGGGTACTGTTCCTCGAACTGTGCCCAATTGGCGAGATCGGTGCCGTTAGGATCTTGCGAAAAATTTGCCCGGTATAGCGCTTGTAACGGCGCCGGCAGGCCGCGCATGGTGGTGAAACGTAAATCCAGATCTGCCAGATGCCGCTCGATTTGCGGCAAGGTGTAGCGATGTTCGTTGGCGTGGAATACCAGGTCGCGGAACATGCTCAGGTTATAGAAATCCCGCCATTGCAACAGCGGCCGTAGCTCTTGATGCTCGCCGGCCAGGATGGCTTGCCGGAATTGCCGCATCCGTCGCGGCGTGGGCTGCCAGGCGTTGTCGGCGATCAGCCGCCTGGCGCGGACCACGGTCTGCCGCGCCGCTTCGCTGTACAAACTCACCAGCATGATGCCGCCGGGTTTTAATAAATCGGTCAAAATTCGCCAGCCGGCCAGGGGGTCTTCCAGGTGATGCAACACGCCGCTGGCGGTGATCAGGTCGAAACGCTCGGCAAAGCCATCCAATTGGGTGATGTCGGCTTGTTTGAAGTCGATGGCCTCGGCCAGCCCAAATTGCCTTGCCATGCGTTTGGCATAAGCCAGACTGGCACGGCTTAGATCCAGCGCCAGATAGCGGCCGGTTTGAATTTGCCGAACCAGGGAAATCGGTTCCAGGCCGGTGCCGCAGCCGGCGGTCAGCACATTGACCGGGCCATCGAATCCGTCCGGCAGATGCAGGCCGGGAGCGAAACTTGCCAGCCACTGATTGGCCGTCAAACGCCGATGAGCGATAGGGTCGTGCTGCCAGCGCGGAAACGGGTTTTCTTCGTATTGCCGGCGCACTTGTTCGGAGACTTCGCCGCCGACGCTGGTGAGGCTTTCGATTTCCGCAGTCTGGGTGCGTTCCGCCAGGCAGGCTTGCCATTCACGGATCAGCGGCTGTAAATAGGGTTTCCAACTGACGGAAGCCGGCAGGAATAGCGAACGGCAATCGGCCAAATCCAGGCCGGAGCGATATAGCGAGTGGTAGGCCAGCGCTGCTTGCCAGGACGGTTCGGACGGCAAACTCAAGCCATCTTCCAATTGCCGCCGCAACAACCCGACAATGGCGGTTTCCTGTTCGTCCTCGGCGATGGCGTATTCGGTCAGCCAATTGTAATGGGCCAATGCGCCGATGCATTCCCATCCCGCCTTGCCCGGACGAACGCTTTCAACGGTCTTGGCCGATGCGGCGTAGGTCAGCAGCAGCGCCTTGCGCAAACAGCGCAGCGCTGCTTCGAATTCCGGCAGTGGAATCAGACTGCCGCGTAATAGCAACAAAAACAAGGGCGTTTGCATCATTGCCCGCAGCTTGCCCTGGCGCAGGGCTTTAACAGCCAGTTGCTGATCGCCGGACAATAGCAATTCTAACGCCTCGTTAAATACCGCATCATTGCGTAGCGAGCGGGCAATTACCACCGCATAGGCACTTATATCGGTTTGCGCCAGCACACTATGCAATACCCGCCGAAATTCGGCGGAATCAGGCAAATGCACGTCGCCGGCTTGCAGCAACAGCAGAAAATTGCCGCTAACATCCGGATCGTTAGGCGCAATCATCAATAGCCTGGTTTGCTGCGCCAGCGCTTCGCCGATATTGCCATTGCGGTACAAGGCCAACGCGTAGCCGGCCAATGCTTGCCGGTAATGGGGCCATAGCCTGACTTTACGAGAATCGTCGCCGACTATTTGCCGCAGCAAAACCGTCGCCTGGCTATAGCGCTGCTGGCGCATAGCTAGCATGCTTTCGCTGAGCAGCCGGTTCAAAACGGGAAATTGCGGATTCTGGCCCATAGACTACTGCAGGCCTCAATCGCCGGGTTTGGCGCAAGACGTTGTCGACGCCGGGCTGTAGTCGAAGAACATGCCGACCTTGAAACTTTCCGCCATATGTTCGGCGCGGCCGATGGCGCGGTCGGCGGCTTCCCCAGGCAATACTTCCCTGGCCGTTTGCCGAAAATATTCCAACCAGATGTCGAAGTGTTCGATCTGCAACGGCAAACGGGTATGGATGGGGTAAGGACTGCCCTGATAGCGGTCGGTATTCAGCAGCGTCCGCGACCAAAAGTTTTCGACGACGCGATGGTGATGGTCCCAATCATGGATGGCCCCGTCGAAAATGGCCTTTAGCCTTTCATCGGCCGCTGCGTTTTCGTAGAAGCGGCGCACCAGTTCGGCTATCGTCTGTTCGGTGACTTCGGTGCTTTCCATGTTCATCATTACCTCTTCATAACAAGCAATTTAAGCGATTGGCCAAGACTGATACTTGGGAAATGGGCCGTACCGCAATCAGCAACATCAGGATTGCGGCGCGGGAAGACGACAGTGGGCTACCGATGGCAAACACAACGCCTTTTGAGATTCCGGAATTCGGCTGATCGCAATTGTCGATTTTTCAAAAAATGCTGAAATTTCCGGATTGGAGCCCATGACGGTGACCCTGGTCTGTTATCGATAGAACGAGGCAGCGAGACTACTTAAGAGCACTGCGTCGTTTTGAAATGCCCAGGACGGACAGGAAGGCGCTCAGGAATAGCCAGACTGCTCCAGGCAGCGGCACGGCCGCCGGGCCGGCTTCGGCACTGACAAATATCTGCGGATGGGCGCCGGGTTTAGTGAGTTGGTTAATTAGATAAACGACTTGATCATCGGCCGCGTAGCCGTGGAAGGATAAATAGTCGCCGGCCAGAATGTCATTCACCAAGCCGGAAGCCAGGCTCAAATCCCAAAAACGCGGCGCGCATGAATCAGGCACGGAAAAACAATCGGTGGTGCCGTTGACGGTGCCGGTTGGATAAAAGAAGGTTCCAGCGGCCTGTTGGCCGGCAAACAGGTTGCTGTATACGCCGCCGGCGCCGTACACCGAAGTCCAGGTCAGGTTGGCATTGGTCAGGCCTGTTGGTCCCGCTGTTGCTGGATTGAACCAACTGTCGTCGCTGAAATAGGAAACGCCGAAAAAACCGGCATGAGGCACGTTGAACTGGTTATTGTTGGCCGGCACGCCTTGTATGTCGAAATTGGTGTACCACTTGAGCTGTACGTCGGTGACGTGCCAGTTGCCCGCACCGTACTGAGCATCGAACCCGGATTTGATGGCCGCCGTGTTATAGGCCACCAGATTTTCCATCGTGCGAACTTCGCTGATGCCCTGTACCAGATCGGCTTGCGGCGAGGAAATCATCATCGCCCCATAGCTGGACATGTTGGAGTTGGCCTGAGCTGAATAGCTGGTCAGAAAGGTATCGGAGATGGCTTCTACGCTCAGAGTGGACGCCGCCGTTGCCAGATCCGTCTGGCTCATCAGTGCTGCGGCAACTGCTGCCGCCAAGGTGGATGGGGTAAATTTCGATTGGTTCATCTGGAATCCTCTTATAGTTGGGCTAAGCTCCGCATGCGCAACTGTTAAATGAAATTAAGGTCATTAGTTCGATCACTCAGCCTTGTTTAAAGGCTCTCTGTGCTCGAATGAGGCAATCCGGCCAACTCTGATAAGAGTCCCGTGACTTTCCGGCCCGGCCTTGCGGCTGGTGTGGCAGTTTGGGTTTCCCTGGCCGTTTTCCCTTCTTACGGCTTCTTCCCCGTCGACATGACCACTCTGCCTATCCCGCCCGTCAAAGAGGGCGGGATAAAGGCAAAACATTTCCCTGTCACAGCATCCTTGCTTGCTCAGGTTGCTGCAAAATGCAGTAACGGCTCCCAATTGGACGCAAGGAACGAGAGCAGTATCGATATGTAATAAGGCCATAACAATACGATATGTACAATAGGACATAACGAAAGCAATCGTCAACCCATGTCTACCGGCTATAGAGGCTGTTTGTGGTTTCCATTATTGATCCGTACAACCGTTTGCCTTTTTGCACGGTTTTCCTGACACAGGATCAGACTTTAATTTCAATTAGCTACATTCCGGCTATGCGTACTCGATCTGATTTTTTCCGCGTGATTTGTATGGATTTAGGAAATAATGTTTTTTTGATCTGCAAACGATATATCAAAAAAAATATATCGTTTGCGGGTGATTGGCGTTTGAAAACGGCTGGATACGTCAGGAAATAACGAATTTACGGTAGGCTCAAGTTAACTAGGCAAGAGGCGCAAACTATCTTGTTGACCGCGCTCGATCTTCAAAATTCATACACCATTCTAAAATCCACACGTTGCTGACCTTGATCGATCGTACTTTGCCGGTAAAACGGATAACTCCAGTCAAGTTCGGCCAATAAATGCTTGAACCATTGCGTACGCAAGCCGATGCCGGCGGAGGCCAGGTGCGCCGTGGCAGGGGTGGGGGCAATGGGATTGTTGGTCCAGATATTGGCCCAATCAAAAAAGCTCAACAACCGCAGGTTCTGGCTGTCTTCCCACTTCCCCGGCAGCAGATGCGGCGATTGCAATTCGACCGACAGGTTGACGCCGTGGTCACCGAGCAGCTGGGTTTGATGATAACCGCGCACGCTGAGCGGCCCGCCCGCCGAGAACTGCTCGTTGCTGATCAAGGATGACATGCTGGCCTGCCCCCCTGCCCTGGTCAACAGCCGGAAATCCCATGGCAAGCGCTGCTGATGTTTGAGATCGCCGGTCAGATAGAGAAAATTCGGTTCGGCATCGAGACGCTTGTTGGCAAACTGTTGCGCATCGTTACCCAAACCGCGAATCGAAAAGTGAGTCGCCAAGCTCAGCGACGTCACGCTGGTCTCGTTGCGCCGGCTGCCGTCATAACCGGTCATGAACGAGGCATAGCTGATCGGCGCATTTTCAGTGAAGCTGGCGATCTGTTGGTCGAAGCTTTTGTAATCGAAGCCCAAACTCAGACTATGCAGAATGTTATCCGACGAAGCGGCCAAAGGTTTGACCAGCCTAGCACCGTAGATCGAACCGGCGCCGACCACCGACAGGCCGCCGACGCTGACGCCGAGTTGGGTATTGGAGCTGATGCCGATACCGTATAGAGCCAGGCGGGTATCGGCCCAACCGGTCGGCAACACATAGGTGCCAGACCAGACGCTGACTTCGTCGCTAAGCTCCGGCGACACCTGGTATTGCAGCGATACGCTATGAAAACGCTGCCACAAGTTATCGTAGCGGACCGAGCCCAATAAACGGGTATAACTGGTATTTTCGGAATTACGGCTGTTCATTTCGAGATTGCCGTGCAGCGGCAATTCGTCCTTGACTTTCAGCTCCACTTCCATTCTGCCTGGCGTCGAACCGGCCCGAAAAATCGGTGTGACATTGCGGTCGGCCGACTGCTGGGCCAACGTATTCATCTGCTCCTGCACTTTGGGCATATGCGGCACCAGGCCCTCCGCCAGGGCCGGCACACCGTCGCGGATCTTGCCCAGCGCATAATAGCGCGAACCGCTGACATGCAAGGTCTCGATGGTGCCTTCCACCACGCTCAAGCGCACCGCGCCGCCGTCGACATCTTGTTCGGGAATTGCCACTACCACGGTTGGATAGCCGGCATTGCGGTAGGCTTCTTCCAAAGAAACGCGGGCTTTTTCCACGTCCTCGACGGTTTTGTCCGGCCCTAAATGCGGATAAACGGCCCGCTCCAGCGCTTCGTCATCCAGCACGCTGTTGCCTTCGATCTGGTAATCCAGCACATCGAAACGCGGCTGCTGCTCGCGAGCCCTTTGCTCGGCAATGTCAGCCGATTGCGCTGGCGGTTCGGCCGCTTGAACGACAACACCGTGCAGAATCAAGCCGATCGCAGCCGTTAAAGCATTGCGCGTCATCGCGGCGTCCCGGCACCGGGCGCGGTACGGCGACGACTAGCCGCCTCAACAGCAGTTTCGACCGATTCCTCGCCCATCACTGACTCGCTGCTATCCGACTTCAACCCACCCTGTTCCGGCGGCTGCTTACCGGCAATCACGTCGACGGCGGGCACGGACTGATCCGGCTCTTCGGCCCCGTCGCTCGCCGGAGAAATCGCCTGCACACCGGCCGTGCCAGCCTGGAACGGCGTAATCTTGAGTTGTTGCAAGCGATAGCGATAGTCTTCCGCCGCCGTCTCGGTTTGCACTTGGCCGATGCCGGTTAAAGGCTCCAACTCGGCTAACTGCTGCCACAAGCCTTTTTCCTTATATTGATTGACGATCTCCAGATTGGCGTTGCGCAGCTTTTGATTTAGCGCTCCGCATTGCGCGATCCATTGCTCGCGCTCCTTGACGGCCTGCACCAATAGATTGTTGTCGTCGCGACTGTCGCGAGCCTTACTCACCACCTCGTTATGCTTTTGCAGCAAAGCCTGCTCGCGCTGGCGCTGTTGGCCCAGTTGCGTTTCCAGATTGCCGCGGACCGCTTCCAAGCCGGATTTATAGCGTTCCACTTCGGCCTGTAAGCGTTGCAAGCGGGCGACCGCCGCTTCCAGACTTTTGACTTTGGCGTCCAATGTGGCTTTTTCCGTCAGCCAGACGGCTTTTTCGGCTTCCAGCATGCTTTTCTCCTGGCTCAGTTGGCGGATGATGCCTTGCGCTTTCTTGATCGCCTCGCCGCCAGGCGCCTTGGCTTCGGCCCGGCTGTTTTCCATCCCCGCCAGCAACGCCGCCAGTATCAGACAGGATAAACAGATCGGCATGAAAGGTGCTCGTTTAAACATCGCCGCCTCCTAAAACCTGGCATTCAGATCGACATTCAAGGTGTCGATACTGTATTTGGGACCGTCGATGCTATCGGAGCTTAACCAACGCAGGTTCAGCCAGGTATTGCGCGCCAAGCCGTATTGCACGCCAGCCACCCAACCCTTGGCGTTGGTACCGCCCAAATGAAAGATCGAGTCGGTGAAGGCATCCAGCACCGCATCGCGCTGCACGTAGCGATAGGCCAGATTGACGCTCCAATCGGCCCAACGCCGGACCTCCGGCCGGCCGATATCGACCCGTATTTGATAAGCCGTGGTGCGGGGATCGGAATCGGTGTAGTTAACGATGCCGTTCTGAAACTCGGCGGCAATCCGTTGTCTGTCGAAGCCCAAGTTCTTGGCGTAATCGGCGGTCAGCAACACATGGGCCGGCGCGAAACCGGCGTAATCGAGCATTGCCGTGGCATTGAAGACTTTGAACTCCGAGGCTAGGCCGAACAAACAGCCAACCGTATCGTCGCAGACGCCGTTCAAGGTGTTGACATCGGTGATCGCCACCATCGAATTGCCCTTCTGCACGAACTGCGGCGCGGTCCAGTCGTAAGCATGGCTGCCGATCGGATTAGGGCGGGCGTTGACGTTTTGGAATTCGTAGTACGACGCGGCGACATTGAACCGCGAATCGTCGAACAGCAACCAGTCGACGCCGAACTGTCCGGCATACAGCCATTTATCGTTGACCGAGACGTCGATGTCCTGCAACGGAAACACGCCTAAGGTCAGGAACAGGCTGTCGGGTGTTTGCTGACCTTGGTTGATGCCGAAACGCGCGGTCGGATTAGGCGCGTGATAGCCGGCCAATTGATTACTGCCCCGGTTGAACGGCAGGCGGACACTGCCCGCCACACCCTCGAAACTCAGATCGGGATCGAAAACCACATCGGTGGAGACGAAGGGATTGATAATCCGCCCGGCGTACAGACTGAACCAGTTGGTTTTTCGCTCGTCCAGGAAATCGTATTGCAGATAAGAACGGTCGATCGCAAACTGGTAAGACTGGCCGGTATTGCCCAGGGTCTGATCGTTGGACACCGGGTTGTTGATATTGCTGGTGGCGAAACGAATGCCGGCCTTCAAACCCTCGGCCAGATTGGCTTCAAAGCCCAGACGAAAGCGTTCCCGCAGTCGCAAGCGGTCTTTTTGATTATTCAGGATCGCTTCGTTCGGGTTTAACGCCACCTGCCGGTTCAAGCCGCCTTGCGGGGTATTGCCGGCCCGGTTGATCGAAAGCCAGTTGTAGGGGCCGAAAAAATTGCCGTCGGCATCGATGCCGACATTATCGACACCGCCTTCGTTATCCTTGGCGTAGAAATCGTCGGCAAAACGCACACGCATATCGAAACTGGGATGAATCGCCGCCACCCACTCCGGCAAGGCGCCGGGGATACCCCAACCTTCGGTTTTGGCGTCCTGTTTGACGTCTTGCAACACCTCGGCTTTCAACTCGGCACGGACCTGGTCGCGAATTTCCTTTTTGACGAACTCCGGCACATAGCCGACATGCTTGATCTTACCGGCCTTGGTTTTGCCGCTGGCCGGCTCGCCGCCCCACTCGGCATTGACGGCAGCATCGCCCGCCGGGGTATTGACAGAGGACAACTCACTGACCGGCGCGGCTTTACCGCCATTGCCGCGAGCCGCGCTGGCTTGCGCGGTTCTGGCTGCTTCCGCGGCTTCCCGCTCGGCGGCGCTAACCAGACCATTCCCTTCGTCTTTGTTGATCACGCCGCGTTGCACCAACAAATCGACCAGATTGACCAAGGTGGATTTTTTGACCGGGATTATCTCGTCGGCGGCTTGCGCCGCGCCGGTCGTGACAGCCAGGCTGCCGGTCAGCAGCAGGACCAGGTTTTTCGTTGCGGTATTCATTGTGGTTTATCGCTTAATCAATAGTCTTAAAAATCCGGAGTGTTTGTCATGGCAATACTCACATGGAACCAGGAAGCCCCTACACCCTTGAGATGAGCCGAATCCGAATCGGCTGCGGCATGTTCTCCGGCGGCGGACGGCCAACGCTAGCTGTTAGCCTTAGCAGCGCGGCGCGCAAGGCCTGATCGACATCGGCCTTACCGCTGCCGGACGATAATTCGCTGCGGTCGACACGGCCGTCGGCGCCTATCCAGACATCGACAATGACGCTGTAACCGGCCTTGCCCGCGGCGCTGTCGGCCAGCAGACTTTGCAAACCGTTCTCCACCTGGCGCTGAATTTGGCCGCCGTACCAGAGAATGGCGTTGCCGCCACCGCCGCCTAATATCGATCGACCGCCCTTGCGCGCCGCCAGACCAAAGCCGTCGCTGCCGGCTGCGCCGTCGGCATCCAGCCCAAGCTCTTCCGCGGGCGGCGCCTGGTCCTGCTCCGGCGCGGGTTCCGGTTCGGGCTCGGGCTCCGGTTCTTCGATCTTTTCCTCTTTCACTTCTTCCGGCGGCGGCTTTTGCTCGGGCGGTGGTGGCGGCAGCGGCGGCGGCTGGATCATCGTGATCCGTTGCGCCACTTTCTTGGTTTGCGGCGGTTTCTCGAACTTTTCCGTCAACCACCACACTCCCAGCGCTACCAAGAGGCCCAAGCCAATCCCCAATAACAAGGGCAATCGGCGCAGCCAGGCATATTTGTTTTTCATCTCGTTATGTTCATTCGTGGTCACGGGACCCAAACGCCCGTGGTCTCAATTCAGTCCTAACCCAATATCTGCTGTTGTTTTACTTCGGCTGCCTGCCGCATGGGCACTGATCGTGCCCACCGTACGCATCTAAATCCCCAATATTTTCAAGTGTCGGGACAGGGTGCTTCCCGTTATTCCGCCCCGAGCATCGCAGCTTTTGGCAAGACCAGCCCGCCAGGGGCGCGGCAAGGATGCCGCGCGTTTTCGGAGGGCCAGGGATGGCCCTTCCGAAAACCCTCGCCAAAAGCGAGACGCGCAGGATTAAGGCGGAATGTCGGGTGGCCTTTTCTTTGAATACTTTCTTTTGGCCACGCACAAATTCGTCAGGAACGAATTTGAACAGCCAAAGGCTGGCCCGAAGGGCGAAAACCATGGATGGTTTTCGTAGCGAAAGTATTTCGGCTGTCGGGCCGAGACCCGACTTCAAAATCATCCTCGCGTCAGCGACACTTCTTCCAACACCTGTAGCAATCAAAAACATCCTCACTTCACCAACTTCTGCGTCACCAACCCCAACTGACTAATCTGCAACCGAGTCACCACGTCCAACACTTCGATGACTTTCTGGTACTGCACGCTGGCATCGGCTTTCACCACCACCGGTAAGTCCGGGGTGGCGGCTTTGTATTGGGCCAGGCGGGTTTCCAGTTCCTGGAGCGACACCGGGTAGGTATCCAGATAGATGCTGCCGTCCGGGGTAATCGAGATGGCCTTGGTTTTGGGTTTGGACAAGGACGGCGTGCTGCTGGCCTTGGGCAGACTGACGGTGATGCCCTGTACGGTGGCGGTGGTCATGATGATAAAAATCAGCAACAGCACATAGGCCACGTCCAGCATCGGTGTGATGTTGATGTCGTCGTAGATTTTGCCTTCTTCCTCGACTTTCATGACTTAGGCTCTGCGCTGTTGTCGGGCGGCGCGCATCGACAACACGGCCAAAAACTCGTCGGCGAACATCCGCATACTGGCGGTGATGTCCTTAATCCGAGTCAACAGGTAGTTGTAGGCAAACAAGGCTGGGATCGCCACGGCCAGACCGGCGACGGTAGCCAGTAACGCGGCGGCGATACCGGGAGCGATGGCGTTAATATTGACGTCGCCGCTGGCGGCGATCGCCGCAAAGGTAATCATCACCCCGACCACCGTGCCGAGCAGCCCCAGGAAAGGCCCTCCGGCGATGGCGATGGTCAGTAACACCATGTTGCTGTTCAGGCGTTGGCTTTCGCTGACGATCTGGCTATCCAGCTTGACGCGCAGGTAATCCCAGGCTTCTCGGGTCACCACCTGCTCGGCACCGCCTTGCAGCTTGTTCAGCTCGTGGATCGCCGTGTGGTACAGGTGATACAAGGTCGAGCTTTGGAAATGGTCGTGTTTGCCGACCAGCGCGGTCAACAAGTCCGAGTCGGCCAATTCCTGTTCGTCGCTGGTTTCGTCCTGATCCAGTTCGCCGAGTTTGTTCGAGTCCAGCCGGCGATATTTTTCCAGGAAGGCTCTGTTATCTTTCGTGACACGAGTAATGACCAATGTTTTGGTGACCATGACGATCACGGCAACGATCAGCATGATCAGGGTCAGACCGATCACCACCCAGCCGTCGACGGTGACGTTTTGGACGATGACCATGAAGTGGCCGGCATCGCCGCTGCTAACGGCTTCGTCCTGGCCGTAGCTCAACACCGAAAAGTCCGGGCTTTGGCTGCGAAAGCCAAACTTGACCCAATCGGCACTGCGGGCGGTGGCGGCGATTTGCACTTCGTCGAGTAGGCCCACCAGGTTGCGGCCGATGCTGATCGTCGGGTTAACGGCGGCTAACGTAATGGCGGCATTGCCGGCCAATACGCCATCGACATACAGTTCTAGTTTGTCGCTCTTGGCGGTCACAGCAATATGTTGCCAGCGGCCCAGGGTCAGGTTGACCGAGGCGGTGCTCGCGCCAGCTAACCACTTAGCGCTCAACACCGTGCCTTGAATGCTCAATTCCAGACCATTCGCGCCTTCGCGGGCTTCCAGCAGGCTGGCGGCGTTCTGCGGCTGATCAAGCTTAAGCCAGGTAGAAAAAGTCCAGCCTTTGGCGGGCGCCATGACCAACTGCGGCGCGGGATTAATCGACAATGGTCCGGTGCCGGTGAATTGAGCCGCAGCACCTATCCAACCGGCCGGCTGAATCGTGGCTTTGGAGTCGGCGGCGTGGCTGGCGTAGGCGGTGGCGTCCTGCGGCAGCGCTTCGCCGTCCTTGAAGTGGTAGACCAAACCTTGCGCCACGTCGTAGAGGTTTTTCGGGTCGGAACCATCCGGTGCATTGGCGTTGCCGTAGTACAGCCAGAAGTCGTCGCTGCTCACCCCGCCGCGCACTTGCGGCAGTTTCACCCAGATCAGACCGATCTCGCTCAACAGGTCGACTTGCTCGACGTCGTACACCAGCGGGGTTTTGTCGTCTTTTAAAAATCGCAAATCGCGGCCGTTCTCGGCCAGTTCGACGAAGTAGCCGAAGTTGCCGGCATGTAGCCGCACCAGTATCGGCACATCGCTCAGCGTCTCCTGAATGTCGGCGCCGGTCGCCGCTGCGTCCACCGCCAGTTGCCGGCGCGACGACCAGTCGTCGTTCCACCAAGCCAGGCATAGAGAAGGTAACAAAAACAGGCTCAAGGCCCACTTCAGTGCATTGTGCGTCATGAGTGTTAGCGGAATTAGTTCGGTTGATGTTGGCTATGCATGGGGTAATTCATATTCATCGCATCGGCTCCATGGTCGTGTAGTTGCGCGTCGAACCATTCATCGGCGAGTGACGGCTTCCGGCGGTAAAGATTATTCATCATCCCTGAGTGAATAATCGCGCCTACACTGTCACGGTGATTGCCTGCGGCGGCCCTGGCCGTCCGCGTCACCTCGGCTTTGACCCAACCAGGGGATCAAAGCCTTGGCTCTCGCATGACTCCACGCCGTTTCGCGATGCCTTGCAGTTTTTCTAGTCGAAAAACCGCCCGGCGCTGCGGCTTCCAGGGACTACTCAACCTTCACTCGCTAGCGCTTCGTTTCCAAGGTTTCGCAGCGGTTGCCTTAAGCCAGCGGCTTTGCGCCGGCCAGCCGGCAGGCCTAACAGACCAGTACCGAACAGCCAAACCGCGCCAGGGACGGGAACGGAAGCGACGGATACGACATTTTTAATGGTTTTGGATGAACCGATCAAAGAACTCAATGAGCCGTTGCCGTTATTACCATCCAATGCGTTGACCAGATCTAAAAAGCCGTTGCTCAGACCCGCCAACCAGAGGTTTTCGCCAGTAGAACCGCCGGTCAAACCAGGGTTATTCGCAGCC
>Ga0172378_10000801_pt1 | contig 28426 bp, 26 predicted proteins | sample GrowelOW332metaG_FD_119755 | JGI IMG/M metagenome (GOLD analysis project Ga0172378, IMG submission 119755) | Groundwater microbial communities from an aquifer near a municipal landfill in Southern Ontario, Canada - Pumphouse #3_1 metaG | ecosystem: Environmental > Aquatic > Deep subsurface >...
GAGTGATTTCGCCGGATCCAGAGCTGTTCCCGCGTTATTCGGGTGGAATGTATGTGCTGGATGAAGAAAATTCTGCTGAAGGCAGCGACTGTGCAGAAGATATTGCCAACACAGAAGATATTGCCAACACAGAAGATATTGTCAACACAGAAGACATTGCCAACACAGAAGATATTGCCAACACAAAAGGCAGCAACAACAAAGAAGACAGCGTAATTAAGTGCCGTGGCAAACGCGGCATCACAGAAAATAATGCCAACACAGAAAATCATGACATTAAGTGCCGTGGCAAACGCATCTTTCCGAAAGATAATTTCCTTGGACTCGGCAGGAAACTTGAAAACGGAGAGAGAGACGCCGGAGAATGCAGGCTTGATTCTGGAACCACATCAGCTTATTCTGAAAAATCAGACGGCTCAAATCCTGGAGATGGGCACTGCTCTGTCATGATCCTCAGCTGTGGGACAGGTATGCATACGATCCCGGCCAGGATTTTCAATCCATGCGAAATTTCGGTAATAGAACTTATTCCGGAGAAAGGAACAAAGTAAATCTATGGCGATTCCTGTTAAACTTCAGGCTTTTGAAGGACCTCTCGACCTTTTGCTGCATCTGATCGACATCAACAAGATCGATATTTATGACATACCCATCGTGACAATAACGGATCAATATCTTGAATATGTCAGGGATATGGGCGAAGCCGACATGAATGTCACAAGTGAATTCATGGTGATGGCTGCGACGCTTCTAGACATAAAATGCAAAATGCTCCTTCCGCCTGAAAAGGATGAAGAGGGCAACGACGTCGACCCCAGAGATGAGCTTGTTGAGAAACTTCTTGAATACAAAACATATAAATACATGAGTTATGCTCTCAGTGAGCGTGAGAAGGATGCGTCTTTCAATTATTACAGAGAACGCAGACTTCCTAAAGAAGTACAGGAATTTGTGCCTCCGATCGATTACGACGAGCTTATAGGGACCAAAACACTTCTTACACTTCAGAATATATATCAGGATGTTTTGCAGAGAGCGGACGACCGGGTCGATCCGATAAGAAGTAAATTCGGGAACATCGAAAAAGAAGCGATAGACATGGGCTCGAAAGTCTTGTTTGTGAAAGCCTATCTCATACATAATCCGAAGACTGATTTCAGGTCGCTCCTCGAGGAGCAGAAGAGCAAAGAAGAGATCATAGTAACATTTCTGATAATGCTGGAGCTTATGAAGACCGGTGTCATACACATAGAACAGGACGAAACATTCGGCAGAATAAACGTCAGCGTCATTGATACTGAGAAGCTCAAGAACATGAGTATCGGCGAATTTACAGGTGAAGCTGAAAGGGACGAGGAGCAGAACATACAGGAAACGCAGGAGCCGCTTCTTAATGATGGAGGAACAGATGGAACTTAAACAGGCAATGGCAGCCACAGAAGCCATTCTTTTTGCGATGGGAGATTCAGTGGAAATCTCTGATCTCTCTAAAGCACTGGAGATGGGAGATGACGACACCGGCCGCGTAATTGCGGCTCTGGAAAACAAATATGATTCGGAAGATTCAGGAATAAGAATAGTGCGTCTTGATAAGGCAGTACAGCTCACGACAAAGACGGAACTGTACGATTACCTCATAAAGATCGCATCTGCGCCGCAGAAACCTAAGCTTACTGACACAGTTCTTGAAACACTTTCCATCATCGCTTACAAGCAGCCTGTGACTAAGGCTGAGATCGAAGTCATCCGCGGTGTGAACTCTGACTTTTCAGTGGACAGACTCATAACGTACGGTCTCATTCAGGAACTCGGCCGCAAGGATGCGCCCGGAAGACCCATACTGTTTGGTACTACTGAGCAGTTCCTTCGATCCTTCGGCGTAAAATCCATAGCCGATCTCCCCGCTCCGGGCGAGGAGAAACTTGAAGAATTCAAGACTCAGGCCGAGGAAGAAGCCGACTCAAAACTTGGCATCTGACCATTTGGCGTCTGTATAAGAGTCACCAGTGAGCAGTAACTTTGCTCGAACACGATCATAATATAGTTTATGATTTCTGTTGTCGCAGACTACCGGATTATGTTATACTTGCCGATAGCACAATTACGGAAATATTCATGGGTTCCGTTAATTATTTATCCAATAATTTTTACAGATGGAGGTCAATATGAGCAGTTCTTCAAAAGCGAGCACAAGAATCACTTCTTTGCTCGATGAAAACAGTTTCGTTGAGATCGGCGCACGTGTTTCGGCGCGTTCTACCGACTTCAATTTGAAACCGGATCAGGCGCCATCCGACGGTGTTATAACCGGTTACGGCGTCATTGATGGAAACCTTGTCTATGTTTACAGCCAGGATTCTTCAGTCCTCGGCGGTTCCGTAGGCGAGATGCATGCGAAAAAGATCGCTAAGCTTTACGATCTTGCAATCCGTACAGGTTCACCCATCATTGGTTTTGTCGATTCCACAGGCATCCGCCTTCAGGAATCAACAGATGCTCTTGAAGCTATCGGAACGATTTATGCAAAACAAGCTGAAGCTTCAGGTGTTATCCCTCAGATCACCGCAGTTTTCGGTACATGCGGCGGCGGTCTGTCAATTCTGCCTGCAATGAGCGACTTCTCATTCATGGCTGATGACGCTAAACTCTTTGTCAATTCACCCAATGCAATCAAGGGCAATTATGAAGAGAAGAACGACACAGCAAGCGCTAAGGCAAAGGCAGAGTCAGGCAATGCTGACGCTACAGGATCAGAGGACGAGATAATCGCTGAGATCCGCACACTGGTAGGACTTCTTCCATGCAACAATGAAGATACTGCTTTCGCTGATTGCGAAGATGATCTCAATCGCGCAAGTTCAAATGTTGCATCAGGCAAGGCTGATCCGGCAGTTGTGGCTGCAGATATCGCTGATGACGGTCTCTTCTTTGAAGTTAAGAGAGCATTTGCGCCTGAAATGGTAGCAGGACTCGTCAGACTCAACGGTACTACAACAGGTATTGTCGCTAACAGAACTGCAAAATTCGATGAGAGCGGCAAGAAGAGTGCTGAATATGATTCAGTTCTCACACCTGCAGGATGCGACAAGGCAGCTAAGTTCGTAAGCTTCTGTGACGCATTCAACATTCCTGTCATCACACTTACAAATGTCACTGGTTTTGCATCATGCGAATGCTGCGAGAAGAAGATCGCAGGTGCTGCGGCAAAACTCGCATTTGCTTTTGCTGATGCTGATGTTCCGAAGATCAATGTTGTTATTGGAAACGCTATGGGAAGTGCATACAATGTCATGAATTCCAAGGGCATCGGCGCTGATCTCACAATAGCTCTTCCTGATTCAAAGATCGGCATCATGGACGCAAAGCTGGCGGCTTCTATAATAGCAGACGGCAAGAGCGCTGATGAAGTTGCAGATACGGCAAAGAAGTTCGACGCTCTGCAGAACAGCGTAGATTCAGCAGCATCCCGTGGATATATAGACGAGATCGTCAATCCTGAAGATCTTCGCAAATACCTTATCGGTGCTGTAGAAATGCTTTATACAAAACAGGCAATTGTCGAGAAAAAGCACGGCACAGTCTGATAAATGTTAACATTATTATCCACTAAGGAGACACAGAAAAATATGAAAAAACGGTTATCCATTCTGGCAGCTGTGATCGCCTGTGTCCTGAGTTTCGGTGTTCTTGCAATGCCTGTGGCGGCAGCCGGCACATATGACGGGCTTGATGAAGCAACAGCCATTCAGTATGGCCAGCAGCTCGTGCAGCAGATCAGCGATATAGAATCTGCAGGGCAGACCGCGCAGTATGATGACGGAGGTGTTTTTACCAATGCTTTTTCATCATGGGAAAGCGCAATGGGAACGCTGAAATCATTTACGGGATTCTCTGATAAGGCATCAGCTGTTATTGAAGATGATTCCCTGACAATGAACATAGGGATTATCGGTGAGAACAACAGAACTGCAACAGTTACTATTGTAGCTGACAGTTCAGGACAGTACACATCGATCTCGACATCAGTTGACGAGACAATGGCTGAAAAGCTCGAAGAAGCGGGACTCAACACGATCCTTGGAATGGGAATGGCATTTGCCATCCTTATTCTCATAGCTCTCATTATAAGATTCGCATTTCCTCCTATCGCTAAAATGGGCAGGAAGATGGAAGACAAAAAGAATGCCCCTAAAAAGGCGGCATCTGCAGCAGCACCTGTTGTTGCAGCACCTGTAGCGGCGGCTGCAGAAGAAACTGCAGATGACGGTGAATTGATTGCTGTTATCACAGCAGCTATTGCAGCTTCGGAAGGTAATTCAGATCACACAGGAACAGATGGTTTTGTAGTGCGTTCTATAAGACGCAGAAGATAATCACTAATATTAAATAATCCTATTCCAATAATGGAGGTTCAAGATGAAGAATTATGTTATTACAGTAAACGGAACGTCTTATGATGTAACTGTTGAAGAGAACGCCGCAGGCGTATCTGCTCCTGCAGCTCCCGTTAAAAAAGCTGCTCCTGCAGCAGCACCTAAGGCAGCAGCACCTGCAGCAGCTCCCAAGGCAGCAACAGGCGCGGCAGGCGGAGTAAAGATCGAAGCCGGCGCAGCTGGTAAGGTATTCAAGATCGAAGCTAAGGTCGGCGATGCTGTTAAAGCCGGCGATGCTGTTGTTATCGTAGAAGCTATGAAGATGGAGATCCCTATGGTGGCTCCTTCTGACGGAACTGTAGCAAGTATCGACTGCGCAGTGGGTGATTCCTGCGAAGCAGGACAGGTTCTGGCTACATTGAACTGATCCGATAGTAACACGGGTCAGTCCCGTGAGAATCAAAACCAGGAGGTCTAATAGTAAGTTATGGCATATATTGCAAATGTACTTCAAAACTTATTGGAACAGACCGCGTTCGCAAACCTGTACTGGGGCAACTATGTAATGATAATTGTGGCACTTGTTTTCCTTTACCTCGCAATAGCAAAGGATTTCGAACCACTGCTCCTTGTACCGATAGCTTTCGGTATGCTCCTCGTTAATATCTATCCTGATATTATGTTATCTATCGAGGATTCATCGAATGGCACAGGCGGTCTTCTGTATTATTTCTATTTACTTGATGAATGGGCTATACTGCCGTCCCTGATATTCATGGGCGTAGGCGCGATGACAGACTTCGGTCCCCTTATCGCGAATCCTATATCGTTCCTGATGGGCGCTGCAGCACAGTTCGGTATTTTCGTAGCATATTTCGGAGCAATCGCTCTTGGCTTCAACGGCAAAGCAGCTGCTGCTATTTCCATCATCGGTGGTGCTGACGGCCCGACATCAATCTTCCTTGCTTCAAAACTAGGACAGACGGATCTCCTCGGCCCCATAGCAGTCGCGGCATATTCATATATGTCACTCGTGCCTGTTATCCAGCCGCCTATCATGAAACTCTTCACAACAGATAAAGAGAAGAGAGTCAAGATGGGTCAGCTGCGTCCTGTCACAAAGCTCGAGAAGATCATGTTCCCTATAATCGTTACGATAGTTGTCTGCTTCATACTTCCGACAACAGCTCCGCTTATCGGTATGCTTATGCTGGGAAATCTGTTCCGTGAGTGCGGCGTTGTCCGTCAGCTCACAGATACAGCTTCAAATGCTCTTATGTATATCGTTGTTATTCTGCTCGGAACATCTGTCGGTGCCAAGACTTCAGCTGAGGCGTTCCTCAATACTTCAACACTTAAGATCGTTGCTCTTGGTCTCTGCGCTTTTGCATTCGGCACATTCGCCGGGGTAATGCTCGGGAAGTTATTGTGTGCGGTTACACATGGCAAGATCAATCCGCTTATAGGCTCCGCCGGTGTTTCGGCTGTACCTATGGCTGCTCGTGTTTCGCAGAAGGTCGCAGCAGAATATGATCCCACGAACTTCCTTCTCATGCATGCAATGGGTCCTAACGTCGCAGGTGTTATTGGTACTGCCGTCGTTGCAGGTACATTCATGGCAGTTTACGGAATTTTCTAAATCTAAAATAAAGGAGAAATCACATGTCTGAAGAACAGGTTAAAAAACCCGTTAAGATTGTTGAGACCGTGCTGCGTGATGCACACCAGTCTCTGATCGCTACCAGGATGCCTACTGAAGAAATGCTCCCTATCCTCGGAAAGATGGATAAGGTCGGATATTATGCAGTAGAGTGCTGGGGCGGCGCTACTTTTGATTCATGCCTTCGCTTTCTGAAGGAGGATCCGTGGGAGAGACTTCGCACGATCCGCAAGAATATGCCTAATACAAAGCTGCAGATGCTTTTCCGTGGCCAGAACATTCTCGGCTACAGCCACTACAGCGATGATGTCGTTGAGTACTTCGTTCAGAAGTCAATCTCAAACGGCATTGATATCATCAGGATCTTCGATTGCCTTAATGATCTTCGCAATCTGGAGACAGCTGTAAAAGCTACAAAGAAAGAGGGCGGTCACGCTCAGGTAGCTCTTTCTTACACACTTGGTGATGCTTACACTGAAGAGTATTGGGTAAATATAGCAAAAGAGATCGAGTCAATGGGCGCAGATTCTATCTGCATCAAGGATATGGCCGGACTTCTTGTTCCTTATGAAGCTGATCGCCTTATCCATGCACTCAAGAAGGCTACAAACCTTCCTATCGATCTTCACACACATTACACATCAGGTGTTGCTTCAATGACACAGCTCAAGGCTGTCGAAGCAGGCGTCGATATCATTGATACTGCTATCAGCCCGTTTGCACTTGGAACATCACAGCCTGCAACAGAGGTCATGGTCAAGACGTTCCAGGGAACACCTTATGACACAGGACTTGATCTCAACCTCCTTTGCGAGATCGGAGATTATTTCCGCCCTTACAGAGAAAAATGCATTGCTGACGGCCTTCTCAATCCCAAGGTACTCGGCGTCAACATCAAGACTCTGCAGTATCAGGTTCCCGGCGGAATGCTTTCCAACATGGTCAGCCAGCTCAAGGAACAGAACGCTGAAGACAAATATGATGAAGTTCTCAAAGAGATCCCGAGAGTCCGCAAAGACTTCGGTGAACCGCCTCTTGTTACACCTTCATCACAGATCGTCGGCACTCAGGCTGTCATGAACGTCCTTATGGGCGAGAGATACAAGATGGCAACAGGCCAGACAAAGGATCTGCTCTCAGGTAAATATGGCAAGACAGTTAAGCCGTTCAATCCTGAAGTGCAGAAGAAGATCATCGGTGACGCAGAAGTTATCACCTGCCGTCCTGCAGATCTTATCCCTCCGATGCTCCCGAAGTTCGAAGAGGAAGTAAAGCCCTGGAAACAGCAGGATGAGGATGTCCTCACCTATGCTTTATTCCCGCAGGTCGCAGTCGATTTCTTCAAATATCGTCTTGCACAGCAGGATAAGGTTGATCTCACAAAAGCAGATACAAAGAACGGCAGTTATCCTGCCTGAAAGACTTAAGACAGTCAGAATCCGGGCACGCCAAAAGTGTCCGGATTTTTTGAATTATACAATAGATCATTCCGTGAATTTGTTTTGACTGGAGCATTTTATGGACAGGCTTGATGCTGTAAAGAAACTGATTGATGAAGATAAAGCCAAAACGAAAACGGCTGAAATATCCGAGAAGAAACTTCCAAGTGTGAAAAGCCGTCAGAAAATCGACAAAAAAAATAAGAACATTACAGCTTATTCAACTGATCGACTTACAAATAAATCAATTGAATCGATGATATCCAGTGGATACTCACCAACTATGAAGATCGGTGATCTCTGGGTCAGACCGGGTCTGTACAGCATAAACGGGACGATGGCGGTTCCGGGCGGTGCAAATTTTACGGTGCATTCCAATGGCGCGACATCGGCTACACTTGTCCTGTATCACCGCAAGGCGGAAAAACCCTTTGCGGTAATTCCTTTTCCTGATAATTACAGGATAGGCTATACGTATTCGATAATTGTATTTGGCATAGATGTCGAAGAGGTTGAATACACATACAGACTTGATGGGCCTTATGATCCTTCCAAAGGTCTTCTTTTTGACAAGAAAAATGATCTGCTTGATCCTTACGCAATGGCTGTAGTTGGGCAAAGCCATTGGGGGGAGGACAACCTAAATAACGGTGGATATCGGGCACGTATCGTCTATGATGATTATGACTGGAAGGATTCGCGTTTTCCGCGCATACCTATGCAGGATTCCATCATATATGAGATGCATGTGCGTGGATTTACAATGAACAGATCCTCGGGAGTCCAATACCCCGGTACATTTGCCGGTCTCATTGAGAAGATTCCTTACCTTAAAGAACTCGGCGTGACGGCTGTTGAGCTGATGCCTATTATGGAGTTCGATGAGACGATAAACTCCAGGGATTACAATGGCAGAAAGCTATATGAATACTGGGGCTACAACACTGTTTCGTTCTTTGCGCCCAACACTTCGTATGCTGCTTCTCATGAATTCAATTATGAAGGGCGCGAGCTCAAAAATATGATCCGCATCCTTCACGAGAACAATATTGAAGTCATAATGGACGTTGTCTTCAATCATACTGCCGAGGGAAATGAGAACGGACCAACGATCAATTTCAAAGGTTTTGGCAACAATATCAGTTACCTTATAGATTCCCACGGCAAGTATTACAACTTCAGCGGCTGCGGCAATACTTTCAACTGCAACCATCCGCTCATACAGCGGTACATTCTTGAATGTCTTCGCTATTGGGTAACGGCATACAGGATAGATGGATTCCGTTTTGATCTCGCGAGTATCCTCGGGCGCAACAGAGATGGCACGCCTATGGACAATCCGCCGCTCATCGAGAATCTGGCTGATGATCCCATACTTGGAAAAATAAAACTGATAGCAGAGGCCTGGGATGCAGGTGGAATGTATCAGGTCGGTCATTTTCCCGCATACAGACGCTGGGCAGAATGGAACGGCTCTTACAGAGACTGCCTGAGAAGTTATCTCAAGGGCGATTTTTCTAATGCAAAAGAGACAGCAGACAGGATCACAGGTTCACCCGATCTTTATCATGGTGTTTATGAGGGATACACCTCATCCGTCAACTTTCTGACCTGCCATGACGGCTTCACGCTGAATGATCTCTATTCATATAATGAGAAGCACAATGAAGTCAATGGCTGGGATAACACAGACGGAACAAATGACAACCGCTCCTGGAACTGCGGCGTGGAAGGACAGACAGAAGACCCGGAGATTCTTGCACTTCGCCTCAAGATGATGAGAAACGCAATAACCGTGCTAATGTGCAGCCGCGGCACCCCGATGATATTCTCAGGTGATGAGTTCTGCAACACGCAGTACGGTAATAACAACACTTACTGTCAGGACAATGAGATATCGTGGCTTGACTGGGCAGACAAAGAGAAGAACAAATCATTTTTTAATTTCTACCGCAAAATGATCAGATTCAGGAAACGTCATCCTGTTATCAGCAGAAAGATGCTGCCTACTGCATGTGGCCTCCCCGATGTCCAGACAAGCGGTGCTGATACGCGTTACCCGTATATTGATTCAAACACATCGACTTTATGTGTTTTGTTCTCAGGACGTCTTCACGAGGATGCACCTGATGATGCGGTCTTTATGATCATCAATGCGCATTGGGAGACACATGAAATAATACTTCCGGCACTGCCTGACGGATATACATGGCAGTTGGTGGTAAATACAGATGACTGTGAACACAGTTGCTACTACGATAAGCCCGTACAGTTCGACAATCGCGGCAAAACATATGTAAACCCGCGCTCTGTGCTTGTATTCACGCTTCTGCAGAACTGACACAGGTTTGACGGATCATATTTTGCATTCGGCTTAATAATTCCAATATTTCGGAGGTCTTCATTTATGGACAGACAGAAAATTCTTGTTGTTGATGATGAGGAGAGGATGAGGAAACTTGTGAGAGACTTCCTGTTCCGCGATGGTTTTGACGTGCTCGAAGCAGGGGATGGCGAAGAGGCACTTGAGCTCTTTGATAAACAGGAAGATATTTCTCTCATCATACTCGATGTTATGATGCCAAAGCTTGACGGCTGGGAGACGGCCAAAGAGATAAGAAGAGATTCAAAAGTACCGATAATCATGCTCACAGCGAAGTCAGATGAATCTGACGAGCTCAGAGGTTTTGATGTCGGGATAGATGAATATGTCACAAAACCCTTCAGCCCACGCACGCTCGTTGCGAGAGTCGAAGCAATACTCAGGCGGACGGTCGGCACTCCGGAGGACAGGATAGAGATAGCCGGGATCGTAGTCGATAAGGCGGCTCACACTGTCACGATAGACGGTCAGCAGATAGATCTGAGCTTCAAGGAATTCGAGCTGCTTACATATTTCATGGAAAATAAAGGACTCGCGCTCAGCCGTGAGAAGATCCTCAGCAGCGTCTGGAATTATGACTACTACGGCGACGCCAGGACAATTGATACACACGTCAAGAAACTTCGCAGCAAGATGGGGGAGAAGGGCGATCTCATCAAGACTATCTGGGGCATGGGGTACAAGTTCGAAGTGTGATTACGTTTGCTTAAGACATCTATAATCTGCAGAAACTTAGCATAGATAACAAGTTTGGGCACTTCGTGCTAAGTTTTCAGAGGAAGATATCATTTCCCGGAAGGTAATATCCACAGAAACTTAGCATAGATAGCAGGTTTGAGCACTTCGTGCTAAGTTTTCTGAGGAAGACCAATATTTCGCGGAAAATGTGCCAGCCAGAGAGCTTCGAAGTGAGCTTCGAAGTGTGATATTTATCAATATAGCATTGCATTTTATTGGCATGTGCGATATTATATCAGAAATCAAACGAGTGTATTATTGTATACACGGATTTGACAGAATACAGAGGAGAACGGGACTGAGATACAGAATTCTGCCTCGTTCAATACAAATGGAGGATATTATGAAAAATTACAGAAAGGTTTTAGGACTTACACTTGCAGCTACTATGGCTGTGGGAATGCTTGCAGGCTGCGGAAGCACAGCTACAGGCGACACAGCAACATCGCAGACAGCTGACAGCGCTGCATCGAGTGCAGACGCAGCTACCTCAACAGCAGCAGAGGGCGGCACATTCAAGATCGGTGTCATCGGGCCTCTTACAGGCGCTGCTGCAGCTTATGGTTCAGCAGTTGCAAACGCAGCACAGATCGCTGTTGACGAGATCAACGCTGCAGGCGGAATGAATGGTTATCAGGTAGAGCTCAAGAGCGAAGATGATGAGCTTGATTCCACAAAGTCTGTCAATGCTTACAATACACTGAAGGACTGGGGCATGCAGTTCCTGCTCGGCTCAGTCACATCAGGCTGCTCTATCGCAGTAAGTGAAGAGACAAAGAATGACAACATGTTCCAGCTTACACCTTCAGGATCAGCTGTTGACTGCGTCAAGTATGACAACGCTTTCCGTGTATGCTTCTCAGATCCTGCACAGGGCACTGCTTCAGCTCAGTACATCGGAACACACAAGCTCGCAGACAAGGTCGGCGTTATCTATGACAGTTCAGATGTTTATTCAAGCGGTATCTATCAGTCATTTGAGACAGAAGCTGCTAATCAGGGCTTTGAAATAGTTTCAGCAGAGGCATTTACATCTGATAACAAGACAGACTTCTCTGTACAGCTCCAGAAAGCAAAAGATGCAGGAGCAGAACTTGTTTTCCTGCCTATCTATTACACAGAAGCTTCACTTATCCTGGCTCAGGCCAACACAATGGATTATAAGCCTACATTCTTCGGATGTGATGGCATGGATGGTATCCTCAGTGTTGAGAACTTTGATACAAGCCTCGCTGAAGGTCTGATGCTTCTTACACCTTTCTCAGCTGATGCTACAGATGATCTTACAGTAAACTTTGTAAAAGCTTACGAAGACAAGTATAATGGAGAAGTTCCGAACCAGTTCGCAGCTGATTCTTATGATGGTGTATATGCTATCAAGGCAGCTATCGAAAAGGCCGGAATTACACCTGATATGAGCATTTCAGATATCTGTGAAGGCATGAAGACGGCTATGACGCAGATCTCAGTAGACGGACTTACTTCTTCAGCAATCACATGGGATGCATCAGGTGAGCCTACAAAGGAGCCAAAGGCTGTTGTTATCAAAGACGGCGCTTACGCTCTTGCTGAGTAATCATGATTTCGTTACTGGCGAATTACTCATGACGGAGAACATGCATATACGGTTTTCTGAATTCTGTAAGTCAGTTTTATATTGAGTTTGTTTTAAATCAATGATTACCAAAAGAGGGCACCATTAGTGGCTTGCCTTCTTTTGGATTATTACATATAAGACATTTTTATGGGGGTATTCAACATGCTTAGCTTCCTGAATTATTTCATCAGCGGACTGAGTCTCGGCAGTATTTACGCGATAATCGCACTCGGCTATACCATGGTTTATGGCATTGCCAAAATGCTGAACTTCGCGCACGGCGACTTCATAATGATAGGCTGCTATATGATCTTTACTATCGTATCGACCATGGGTCTTCCGCCTGTTGCCGGTATTATTGTCGCTGTGATCGTCTGCACGATCCTCGGTGTGACTACAGAAAAAGTGGCCTACAAGCCGCTTCGCGGTGCTTCGTCACCGCTTGCTGTGCTCATAACCGCAATAGGTGTCAGCTACCTGCTCGAAAACGCAGCGCTTCTTATCTTCGGAGCTGATACCAAGTCTTTCACATCTGTCATAAGCTGGAGCGGCATAACGTTGGCCGGCGGACAGCTGAAGATTCAGGGAGTAACAATTGTTACTATCGCAGTAAGTCTTCTTATACTTGTTTTCCTGCAACTCTTTGTCCACAAAACAAAAGAAGGCCAGGCCATGCTCGCAGTCTCACAGGACCGCGGCGCTGCCACTCTTATGGGCATAAATGTCAACAAAACAATTTCCATTACCTTTGCTATCGGTTCAGCGCTTGCTGCCATTGCAGGAGCTCTGCTGTGCTCGGCTTACCCGTCACTTACTCCGTATACAGGCGCTATGCCAGGTATAAAGGCATTTGTGGCCGCAGTTCTCGGAGGTATCGGGTCAATTCCGGGCGCAATGATAGGCGGACTTGTATTGGGCATCATTGAGATACTGTCGAGAACTTATATTTCGTCCCAGCTTTCGGACGCAATTGTTTTCAGTATCCTGATCATTGTTCTGCTGGTCAAGCCTACAGGAATCCTTGGAAAGAATATTCAGGAAAAAGTATAAATTCATGGAGTCTCATATGCGGAAAACTCAGAAGAAAACACTTATAACCTATGCCATAGTAATAATTGCATACATAATTCTGGAAATATTCATGAAGGCCGGTCTGATGTCGAGTCATCTTAAGGGTCTTCTGGTGCCGATGGTCTACTACGCGATAGCTGCTGTAGCACTTAATCTTTGCGTCGGCATACTGGGAGAGCTGAGTCTCGGACACGCAGGATTCATGTGCGTCGGAGCCTTTTCGAGCGCGATAGTTTCACAGCTTCTGTCCGGTGCCATACCGGATGCGCTGCGCTTCATTCTCGCTCTTATCATCGGAGTCGTAATATCAGCGCTGTTCGGAATGCTGATCGGCATACCTGTTTTGCGGCTTAACGGTGATTACCTGGCGATCGTCACACTGGCGTTCGGCGAGATCATTAAGAATATTCTCAATTCGATATATCTCGGAGTAGATTCGGCAGGAGTTCATTTGTCACTGAAGAGCCAGATGGCGCTGGGGCTTGCAGATGACGGGAAAGTCCTGATAAACGGTGCAATGGGCATAACAGGAACGCCGCAGGATTCGAATTTCACTATTGCGATCGTCGTGCTCCTGATCTCACTTTTCATAGTACAGAACATGATAGATTCCAGAGACGGAAGAGCCATCATGTCGATACGTGATAACAGGATCGCATCGGAATCGGTAGGAATCAACATCACCAAATACAAGATGACAGGTTTTGTCGTCTCTGCGGCAATAGCAGGTGCGGCAGGCGTTCTGTTCTCACACAACATAGCTACAATGCAGGCTACAAGCCAATATTTCGGTTATAACGTCTCAATAATGATTCTTGTTTACGTCGTCCTCGGCGGAATAGGAAATATCCGCGGTTCAGTCATAGCGGCATGCATCCTCTATCTGCTGCCTGAGCTGCTCAGAGGCCTCAACAAATACAGAATGCTCATTTATTCAATAGTCCTTATCGTGATGATGATAATCAACTGGTCACCGGCACTTCGGGATAAGAGAGACAAGCTCAGGAAAAAACTCATGAAGGGAGCAGGTCATGGCGCTGCTTGAAGTAACAAATCTCAGCATCACATTCGGCGGCCTCAGGGCTGTCGACAATTTCAATCTGACAATGGAAAAGGGCGAACTCTATGGACTCATAGGGCCGAACGGAGCCGGCAAAACTACTGTCTTCAATTTACTTACCGGTGTTTATAAAGCTGATGAAGGTCTTATTAAGCTTGACGGTCTTGATATCACAGGCCACAGGACTGCAGAGATCGACCGCGACGGAATTGCCAGGACTTTCCAGAACATAAGACTTTTCAAAGATTTGCCCGTCATAGATAACGTCAAAGTCGGACTTCATAATCAATTCAACTACAGCACGGCGGAAAGTATGCTTCACTGTGGAAGATATCACAAGGTCGAAAAGGAAATGGATGAAGAGGCCATGAAGCTCCTGGGGGTATTTGATCTTGATAAAGAGCGCGATTACCTCAGCGCCAATCTTCCTTACGGCAAACAGAGAAAGCTCGAGATAGCAAGAGCAATGGCCACAAAGCCGAAGCTTCTTCTGCTCGATGAACCGGCAGCCGGCATGAATCCCAATGAGACTGCGGAGCTTATGGAGACCATACAGCTAATAAGAGATAAATTCGATATGACGATCCTTCTTATTGAGCATGACATGAAGCTTGTTTCCGGAATATGTGAGAAGCTGACAGTGCTCAATTTTGGCCGCATTCTTGCTCACGGCGATACAAAGGATGTGCTGGCAAACCCGGAAGTAATAAAAGCTTATATCGGAGAATGAACAGGATCTGATCTGCAGGCACAGGAAACAGATGTCGTGCACAAAATGTAAAAAAGAGGTATGTTATGGCTCTTCTTGAAGTTAAGGACTTAAGCGTATATTACGGTGTCATACAGGCACTTAAAGGAATCTCATTCAGCGTTGACAAGGGCGAGATAGTCGCACTCATCGGCTCGAACGGTGCAGGCAAAACAACCACTCTCCACACACTTTCGGGACTCCTTAAACCTGAGAGCGGCGAGATCATCTACAAAGATGTGAACATCGCGAAGATACCAGGCAACAAGATAGTCACGATGGGAATGGCACAGGTTCCTGAGGGAAGACGTGTTTTCGCTGAACTTTCTGTGGCAGGAAATCTTAAGCTTGGTGCTTATACGAGAAAAGATAAGGCGGAGATAAATGATTCGCTCGCAGCTGTATATGACAGATTCCCGAGACTTAAGGAACGTCAGAAACAGGTGGCAGGAACTTTATCAGGCGGCGAACAGCAGATGCTGGCAATGGGAAGAGCTCTCATGAGCCATCCTGACATCATCCTTATGGATGAGCCATCAATGGGCTTATCGCCTATACTTGTTAATGAGATCTTTGATATAATTCAATCAGTAAATAAAGATGGCACGACGGTCCTTGTTGTTGAGCAGAACGCCAAGAAAGCGCTCTCGATCGCGAACAGAGCATATGTTCTTGAAACAGGTTCAATAGTAAGAGAAGGCGTTGCATCTGATCTTCTTAATGATGACTCAATAAGAAAAGCATATCTTGGAGAATAATAAATCTGAAAATTATGCTGATGCATAATTTCAGACTGACAGGTGGACAAAATGAAGAAGAATATTGTCATTACAATTGCGCGTCAGTATGGTTCAGGCGGAAGAACAGTCGGCGAGATGCTCGCAGATGAGCTGGGAATTCATTATTATGATCATGAACTCATGAAGCTCGCTGCTGATGAATCGGGAATATCAGAGCAGCTTTTCGTTCAGGCTGATGAGAATGTTTCTTCTAAGAATCCGTTCCTTGCGGGCGTGATCAAGAGCGTATATAACGGAGAGATTCTTCCTCCGGAGAGCAACGATTTCACAAAGATGGAGAACCTCTTCAATCTGCAGGCCGCTGTCATAAGAAAGCTTGCTGATACGGAGTCATGTGTGATAATAGGACGTGCGGCGAATTTTGTTTTGAAAGATTACGATAATGCTGTGCGTGTGTTTGTTCATGCACCGAATGATTTTCTTATGGAGCAGGCGGCGATGAAACAGCCGATGCGCGGGAAAGAGCTCGAGAAGTTCATCGAGAAGACTGACGGCAGGAAGGTCGCCTATTACAAGTATTACACTGGCGGGGAATGGGACGATGCAAGAGGATATGATCTCTGTCTTGATTCGTCCAAGCTCGGATTCAGGAAATGCGCTGATGAAATAAAGGCATATATCAAAGTAAGGTTCGGTGATGACATCTTCGAGAAATAAAAGAAAAAAGAAGAGCTTATATTCAATTAAGGCACAGTTTATTTCTGTTTTTGCACTTCTGATGATAATTACCATTGTCATGTGTCTTGTGCTTAACGCGACACTGCTTGGCAGGTATTATCAGTCTCAGAAAAAGGCTGCTCTTGAGAAAACATATTATAATCTCAATGCAGCGGCCAGCTCCGGAGATATCACAGGTGATGATTTTGATCTCCAGCTTCAAAAGGCAGTCAGCCGGGAGAACGTTGACGTCATTGTGCTCGATCCGGATTCCAAAACGATCAAATCATATTCTATGGACACAGAGCAGATGATCAGAAGATTATATGATAATCTTCTGGGCGTAAATCAGTCTATTTCTGATGAGGACGCCAGGGCTCTGGAAGACGAGTCTGTCACAAGTGAGGAAAGCGCCACTACAACAACATATGTCATAGGTGTGCTGGACGATGAAGATAATTATACTATTCAGTTAGTTCTGGACAGGCGCACAAAAATGCGCTTTATGGAAATGTGGGGCACTCTTGACAATGGCTATTTCTTCCTGCTTCGGACAGGAATAGAGAGCATATCTAACAGCGCCGATACAGCTAACAGATTCTTTGTTTTCATAGGAATAATCAGCACTGTTGCAGGTGTGCTGGCGGCATGGTATATAGCAGGGCGTATGACAAAACCTATTCTGGAGCTGACAGCAGTTTCAGATCGTATGAAGCATCTTGATTTCAGCGCCAAATACACAGGTAAAGACCGCACTGAGATAGCAAAACTCGGTGCTAATATCAATGAGATGTCTGATACTCTTGAGACAACGATTTCAGAGCTGAAGACTGCAAATAACACGCTGCAGGAAGATATCCAGAAGAAGGAAGAGATCGACAACATGCGCAAGGAGTTCCTTTCGAACGTAACGCATGAACTGAAGACACCGATCGCTCTTATTCAGGGATATGCCGAGGGACTTGAAGACTGTGTAAATGATGATCCGGCAGATCGTGATTATTATGCATCAGTTATAGTAGATGAGGCCGGAAAGATGAATGCAATGGTCCAGAAGCTTCTGGCACTCAACCATCTCGAGTTCGGCGCTGAGACTGTCAATATGGAACGATTCAATATCATCGATCTCATCAGCCGTTATCTGCAGTCCGCAACACTTCTTGCTGATAAAAAAGATGTGAAAGTAAGATTCCCTCAGGAAGACCAGGAAATAATGGTATGGGCTGATTCATTTCTTGTTGAGGAGGTTTTTGCCAATTATTTCTCAAATGCCTGCAACCATGTAGAGGCTATAAAGGATGAAAAAGTCATTGATATAAATGTAGTCCCAGATGATATCAGCAACTCTGTCAGAATATCTGTTTTCAACACCGGGCTGCCTATACCTGAAGATTCTCTTTCTCATATTTGGGAAAAATTTTACAAGGTGGATAAGGCGAGGACACGCGCTTACGGTGGATCAGGTATAGGTCTTTCCATAGTTAAGGCTACAATGGATCTGATGCACAGAGAATATGGTGTTAAGAATTATGATAATGGCGTAGAGTTCTGGATGGAACTCGAAAAAGATAAAGAAAAGACATGAGGACTTGTTTTGAACAATATTGCTGTGATTGATTATGATGCGGGAAATATAAGAAGTGTTCTGAATGCCCTTAAAAATCTCGGGCAGAGTGCGATCCTTACAGGGGATCGCAGTGAGATCCTTTCTGCGGAACGTGTCATACTCCCGGGTGTCGGCTCATTCGGCGATGCCATGTCAAAACTTGAAAATTACGGACTTATTGATGTCATCCATGATGTCTGTGACAGTGGAACGCCGCTCCTTGGCATATGTCTCGGGCAGCAGCTGCTTTTCGATTCAAGCGAGGAAAGCCCTGGTGTCAAAGGTCTCGGCATCATCAGGGGAACATGCACGCGGATACCGGATGGCACAAATGAAGAGGGTACTGTCAGGAAGATACCGCAGATCGGATGGAATGATCTGAGTTATCCGGAAACAGAATCAAATTGTGAAGGCAGACTTTTCAAAGGTGTGCCGGAGCATTCATTTGTGTATTTTGTCCATTCATATTGTGTCGTACCTAAGGACCAATCTGTAATTAAGGCAACGACGCAGTATGGAATGACTATAGCGGCATCTGTTGAGCAGGGCAATGTTTTTGCCTGCCAGTTCCATCCTGAGAAGAGCTCTGATACAGGGCGGAAGATTCTCGAGAACTTTCTGACAATCCCAAAGTCATCAGTTAAGGAGGCAGGGCGGTAAATATGCTTACAAAGAGAATCATACCCTGTCTTGATGTAAAGGACGGCAGGGTCGTAAAGGGTGTCAACTTCGTCAATCTGCGCGATGCCGGAGATCCGGTGGAGTGCGGAGAGATATATTCAAGAGAAGGCGCGGACGAACTTGTTTTCCTTGATATTACAGCTACGAGCGATGCCAGAAACACAGTGGCAGATATGGTTCGCCGCGTGGCTGAAAGGGTCTTCATTCCGTTCACAGTAGGCGGCGGGATCAGGACAGTAGATGATATGAAAGCAATCCTCCGGGAGGGTGCCGACAAGATTTCCGTGAATTCGGCTGCTCTCAATCGTCCGGAGCTCATAAAAGAAGGCGCAGATCATTTTGGCCGTCAATGCATTGTCGTAGCAATAGATGCGAGGAAAAGGCGCCAGCATCGCGACGGGTCGCAGTTTGAGAATGGAGAGAAATGGAAGCCTGAAGATGGCTGGACAGTCTTCAGAAGCGGCGGACGGATCGATACAGGAACAGATGCCATCGAGTGGGCGGAGAGAACCTGCGATCTCGGAGCCGGTGAACTTCTTGTCACGAGCATGGACTGCGATGGCACCAAAGCCGGTTATGACATCGATCTGACAAGAACTATTTCAGAAAAGACAGGTGTCCCCATAATTGCATCGGGCGGAGCAGGGACAAAAGAACATTTTTACGATGTGTTGACTGAGGGAAAAGCTGACGCGGCGCTTGCAGCATCACTGTTCCACTATAGAGAACTCAGCATAGAAGAAGTCAAAACATACCTTAAGGAACGTGGAATTCCTGTGAGGGCATAAATAAAGGAGTATGTATTCATGGAATATAAATTTGATGATCTTGAGATCGGCGCAAAGCCGGTAATTCACTATTTTGAGGAGATATCAGCAATACCGCACGGGTCAGGCAACACTAAAGGAATAAGCGATTATCTTGCAGGTTTTGCCAAAGAGCATGGCCTCCGTCATATTCAGGACAGAGCAGGCAATGTTATCATTTTCAAAGATGCTTCAAAAGGCGCTGAGAAATCTGCAACACTGATCCTGCAGGGCCACATGGATATGGTGTGTGAGAAAGAAGCCGATGTCTCAATAGATATGGAAAAAGAGCCCATCTCACTTCAGCTTGATGCTGACGGTGACACTCTGCGCGCACAGGGCACCACGCTCGGCGCAGACAACGGCATTGGAATTGCGATAATGCTTGCTGTGCTTGACAATGATGAGCTGCTACACCCGCCTCTCGAGTGCATCGCTACTGTTGATGAAGAGACAGGTATGCTGGGATGTGCCGAGCTTGACTGCAGCACGCTTTCAGGACGCAAGCTGCTCAATCTCGATTCGGAGGATGAAGGGGTATTCGTCGCAGGATGCGCAGGCGGAACAACTCTTACATCTTTCCTTCCTGCTGATACGAAAACCAGAGAGGGCACGCCTTTGACGATTACGGTCACAGGACTTAAGGGCGGCCACTCAGGAGAAATGATAAACGAGGGCAGAGCCAGCGCGAATCAGGTGCTGGGAAGGCTCCTGTCAGCTCTGCGCAGAGCTTACCCATGCAGACTTATATCCGTAAACGGCGGTACAAAAGACAATGCTATTACCCGCGAGGCAGTTGCAAAGATCCTGTTTAAACCGGGAAGAACGCATGCCGAGATTGAAGAGTGGCTCACTTGTTTTGACAAAACACTTAAGGACGAATATCAGTTCACAGATCCCGGAATCAGCGTGAATTACATGTGGGAAGAAGATCATGTATGCGATGTTATCCGCAAGGGAGAGGCCAGAAAGATCGCTGCTTTCCTTTGCACTTTCCCATACGGCGTGCAGGAATACAGCCCTGTTTCAAAAAATCTGCCTCAGACATCGCTCAATCTCGGGATACTTAAGACTCTCGGTCATGAGATATCTGCAACTTTCCTCATCCGTTCCTCTATAGATTCGCAGAAGGACATGGAGACAGACAGAGTGCGCGCTCTCACAAAAGCACTCGGTGGTCTCTCAAAAGTAGAAAGCACTTATCCTGCGTGGGAGTTCAGGAAGGATTCTGCTTTCCGTGATAAGATAACTGAAATTTATAAGAAGCAGACCGGAAAGGACGCGAAGATCGATATCATCCACGGCGGCGTGGAATGCGGACTTATCTGCGGAAAGATCCCGGGACTCGATGCTGTATCGGCAGGACCTGACATTTATGACATACACACACCGGCAGAGCACATAAGTCTTAAGAGCATTGACCGTTTCTATACTTTTGTGCTGGAACTGCTTAAGGAAATCGCAAAGTAAATGGGTGCAATTGACAACGACTGGCTCCCCGCTGTGGGAGCAGAGTTTAAAAAGCCATATTATAAAGAGCTCTATTATTTTGTCAGGGACGAATATTCAAAACATGTGGTCTACCCACCATCTGACGAGATTTTTAATGCTCTGCATCTGACGCCTCTCTCAAAGGTAAAGGTGGTCATTCTCGGTCAGGATCCCTATCACAATGAGAATCAGGCGATGGGGCTGTCATTTTCTGTGAAACCTGACGTCTCAGAATTGCCGCCTTCGCTCATAAATATTTTCAGGGAGCTTCACGACGATGTCGGCTGTCACATGCCCAATAACGGAGACCTTACCAAGTGGGCTGACCAAGGTGTATTATTGCTGAATACAGTGCTGACAGTAAGAGCACATCAGGCTTTTTCGCACAAGGGTCACGGCTGGGAGCAGTTTACCGATGCGATAATAAATGCTGTAAATATGGAGGAACGGCCTGTGGTATTCATGTTGTGGGGATCGCCGGCACAGTCCAAATCGTTTATGCTGGACAATCCGGGGCATCTTGTCCTGAAAGCACCGCATCCCAGCCCGCTTTCGGCATACAGAGGATTTTTCGGATGCAGGCATTTTTCAAAGTGCAACGAATTCCTTGAGTCGCACGGGGAAACGCCGATAGACTGGCAGATCGAAGATACTAAAACAAACTAAGATTTACGAGGTGAAATAGCTGACATGAAAACTCCTTTTGTGACAAAAGAAAAAGTCATTGAGATTGCTGCAAAGTATCCCACGCCATTCCACATTTATGATGAAAAGGGCATAAGGAAGAACGCCGGGGCTGTAAAGCAGGCATTTGCATGGAACCCTGGTTTCAGAGAATATTTCGCAGTCAAAGCAAATGCAAATCCATATATCATGGACATTTTTCAGGATTACGATATGGGTTTTGACTGCTCATCAGCAGCTGAGCTCCTCCTTAGTCAGGCTGTAGGGGCGGATGGCAGTCATATCATGTTCTCATCGAACGACACGCCGGAATCAGAATATGCGCTTGCGGATAAAATGGGCGCGATAATAAATCTTGATGATATAACAATGATCGATCACTGCGAACACGCTCTTGGCGGAAAGCTTCCCAAGACTATGAGCTGCAGGTATAATCCGGGCGGAGTCATCGAATTATCAAACGGTATTATGGATAATCCGGGCGATTCCAAGTACGGCATGACAAAACCGCAGATCATTGAGGCATACAGGATACTTAAATCGAAGGGCGTTGAACATTTCGGGCTTCACGCTTTCCTCGTATCAAATACAGTGACCAATGAATATTATCCGATGCTCGCGTCAAAACTTTTCGAACTTGCTGTCGAGATCAAAAAGGAGACAGGCATCAGCCTTTCCTTTATAAATCTCAGCGGCGGCGTGGGAATCCCATATAAACCCGGTGAGCAGGCCAACGACATAGCAATAATAGGCGAAGGCGTTCATCGTGCATTCGATGAGATCCTCGTGCCGGAGGGCATGGGAGATGTTTCGATTTATACTGAGATGGGACGTTTCATGATGGGTCCTTACGGCGGCCTTGTGACGAAGGCTATCAATGAGAAGCATATATACAAGGAATATATCGGCACTGATGCATGCGCCGCCAATCTCATGAGACCTGCAATTTACGGCGCGTATCACCACATCACTGTGCTCGGCAAAGAAGAGGCGCCCTGCGATCACACCTATGATGTGACAGGGTCACTCTGCGAGAACTGCGATAAATTTGCAGTGGACAGGAAGCTTCCTGAGATCGATATGGGTGATTACCTGTTCATTCATGACACAGGAGCGCATGGTTTCTCCATGGGCTATAATTACAACGGCAAGCTCTGGAGCGGAGAGATAATGCTCCATGAGGACGGCTCGTTCGAACAGATAAGAAGACCGGAGACGATCCGGGATTATTTTGCAACGCTTGACGGAACGCCCTATTACAGTAAAATTCGATTTGATGAGGCCTGAAGATAACTTGTTTTGAGGGTTTCGGTATGGTAATATACAATTCGTGCCGCGGAATATAAACGGCACATCTGCAGGAATGGCGGAATCGGCAGACGCGACAGACTCAAAATCTGTTATCGGCAACGATGTGAGGGTTCAAGTCCCTTTTCCTGCACTAACGGGCTCTCGGGAAGGCATTTGTCATCAGGCACCAGGCAATCCCACAGAGCTTTTTTTGTACAAAGCAGTACAATGATTAAGTGAGCATGGACAGAGATAATTACGTGATAAACTGCAAAACATTTGAGAAGCTGATTCCTGATTTTCTGGCGGATCGTCTTGACAACGATACGGCAGAAGCTTTTATTGCGCATCTTGAAGGCTGCGAGAACTGCCGGGAGGAACTCAGTATCCAGTATCTTGTATATGCAGGTCTGCCCAAACTTGAGACCGGAGAAACGTTCAATCTCAACAATGAACTTATCAGCAAAATAGAAAGCGAGCGAAACCATGTGATCAGACGTAAGAAGCTTACAAATCTTGCGTATTCAATGGAAATGATCACCATATGCGCAGTAATCGCATCATTTGTTTTGCTTGCAATCTTTGCGTGAGGAAAAGACATGAGTAGTTATGACAATAAAAAAATTGTCCTTATAGACGGGCACAGCATTATTAACCGGGCTTTTTACGGAATGCCTGATCTGACTAATTCCAGGGGAGTCCACACAGGCGCCGTCTATGGTTTCCTGAACATAATGTTCCGTATTCTCGATGAGGAGAAAGCCGATTATCTCATGGTGGCTTTTGACACTCACGCGCCGACTTTCAGACATAAAATGTATGACCAGTATAAGGGCACAAGGCATCCCATGCCAGATGAACTAAGGACGCAGGTCCCGCTCCTTCAGGAAGTCCTTAAGTCGATGGGTATATTCATATTCTCGCAGGAAGGCATTGAGGCCGACGATATTCTGGGTACATGTGCAAGAAAAGCCGAGAGAGAGAATATGCAGGTATCACTTGTATCCGGAGATCGCGACCTGCTGCAGATCGCGGATGACAAAGTCCTGATCCGCATACCAAAGACAGTTAAAGGTCAGACATCTGTCGAGAATTATCACACTCAGGATGTCATTGACCGCTATCAGATAACACCGGAACAGGTCATAGAGATGAAAGGCCTCATGGGAGACAGCTCCGACAATATACCCGGGGTTCCCAAGGTCGGCGAAAAGACGGCTCTTCAGCTCCTGACTCAATATGGAACAGTAGAAGGTGTTTATCAGCATCTTGATGAGATCACGAAGAAAGCGCTTCACGAAACGCTTGCCACGAACAGAGACAAAGCTGAACTCTCGCTAAAGCTCGCCACCATAAAGACTGATTGCGACATCAATGCTGATCTGGACGCAATGAAGATCGGAAACTTCTATACAAAAGAAGCTTTCTCGATGTTCACTGAGCTTGGCTTTAAGAATTTCCTTTCGAGATTCAATGATGAGGAAGCTATCGCCATGCCGTCATCCGCTGCAGGCGCCGAAGAGAAGACAGAGCCGATCATTATAAGTGAATATTATCAGGCGGAAGATGCTTTTGCGGTGATAAAGAATATGATCGCCTGCAGTAACGCAGACGACCATCTGTATGTCGGTGTTTATCCTGTCTGTTCATCCACGGGCAAATTGTTCTGTGCAGTGATCGCTGCAGGGGACAAGCTGTATTGTCTGAACATCTCCGATCCTGCAGAGCGGATCACCGGTCGTAAGAAAGATGAGCCGGCCCTCGACAGCGACTATATTTCGAGAAAGCTCGGGTCACTCAGAAAGATGAAGGCAGTCCGCGAAGACGGGACAGCTTCCATAGTACTTTTTGATATCAAGAAACTCTATCCATACCTTGGCATAGAAAAGAATGAATTTGATGATACAGGAATAAGGCTTGATGGATGTTTTGACGAATTGCTTGCCTGCTACCTATGCAATCCGCTCAAGAATGATTACACGGAGGAGGACTGTGCGATAGAGTATCTCGGCGCGACTCCGCAGGCTTTTGTGCAGGTATTTCCAAAGAAGAAATATGATGAAGTCATCGCTGAAGCTGCGACCGATCCGGATACGAGTTCAAAACTTATCGCTTATTCGGGACAGATGGCCGAATTCCTTGTTCAGGCAGCTCCTGTTGTCGAAAAGCGGCTCAAAGATGAAGGAATGTGGAAGCTTTACACGGATATAGAGCTGCCGCTTTCATATATTCTCTATGATATGCAGAGGATCGGAGTTAAGATCCTTCCGGAAGCTCTGACGCAGTACGGCGCTGAACTCGGTGAGAAGGCTGACGCGCTCGAGAAGAAGATCTTCGCTGACACAGGTGAGGAGTTCAACATTTCATCTCCAAAACAGCTCGGTGAGATCCTTTTCGAAAAGATGGGAATAAAGGGCGGCAAGAAGACGAAAACAGGCTGGTCTACGGCCGCTGATGTCCTGACAAAGCTTGCACCTGACTATCCTGTTGTAAATGAGATTCTGGAATACCGCGCTGTGACAAAACTCAAATCGACGTACGCAGACGGTCTGATGGCATTTGTTGGCGAAGATCAGAGGATACACACGACATATAATCAGACAATAACAGCTACGGGCCGCATAAGTTCCACAGATCCAAATCTGCAGAATATTCCCATGCGCACTGAGATGGGAAGGCTCATAAGAAAAGCTTTCATTCCAAGGGAAGGTTCGATCTTTACTGATTCCGATTACTCGCAGATCGAGCTCAGGATCCTTGCATCGATGTCCGGCGACGAGGAGCTGATAGAGGCATATCGTCAGAACAAGGATATCCACGCGATCACTGCGTCGAAGGTATTTCACGTGCCGTTCGATCAGGTCACGCCTCTCCAGCGCCGGAACGCAAAGGCTGTCAATTTCGGTATTGTATACGGCATCAGTTCATTTGGCCTTTCTCAGGATCTTTCGATCTCCAGAAAAGAGGCCTCTGAATATATAGATTCATATTTCAAAACATATCCGGGAGTCAAGGCTTATCTGGACGGAGCTGTGGCTGACGCAAAGAAAAACGGCTATTCAGTGACAATGTACGGCAGGAGAAGACCTATACCGGAACTCTCAAATTCCAATTTCATGATGAGACAGTTCGGCGAAAGAGTAGCTATGAATGCGCCTATACAGGGCACTGCTGCTGACATCATGAAGATTGCCATGATACGTGTATTTGAGAGAATACACCGTGAGCACCTTAAGTCTCAGCTCATCCTGCAGATACACGATGAACTTCTCATCGAGACTGACATAAGTGAAGAGAAAGAAGTTGTGGCTATTCTCGAGGAAGAAATGAAGAACGCGGCGGATCTGCCCGTCAGTCTTGAAGTCGATGTAGAGACCGGTACGGACTGGTACGGGGCTAAGTAAAAGAAAAGAGCATAAATGAGAGTAATAGGTATAACCGGGGGTGTCGGATGCGGAAAATCGGAAGTACTCGATTTTCTTGCTAAGAATTACAATTGTATGATCATTAAGTCAGATGAAGTGGCATGGAGTCTCGAAGAGCCCGGCAGAGCCTGCTTTGAACAGGTGACCAGTCTGCTTGAATCGGCAAAAAGGGACGGTGACGGTGACCTGTTCAGTGGGCACAACATTTGTTTTGACAGGAAAGAAGCCGCTGCGAGGATGTATCGGGATCCGGAGCTGGTCCGGAGAATAAATGATGTCGTGCATCCGGCGGTCAACAAATGTATAAGAGACATGATCAGTGAAGAAGATAAGAAAAACGAAGTTGATTATTTCTTTATCGAGGCGGCTCTGCTGATTGAGAATGGCTATAAGGCAATTGTCGATGAAATGTGGTATATTTACTGCCCGGAAGAATTAAGGCGCGGGCGTTTGCAGAAAAGCCGCGGTTACAGTGATAACAAGATCAACGCTATAATGGCGGCGCAGCTGTCAGATAAAGAATTTAGAGATAATTGTGATGTGGTGATAGATAACGGCGGCAGCATTGAAAGTATGCGTTTGCAGGTCAGTGCAGCGCTCAGCACAATAAACAGCAAGAGTGCGGCGAGGGGTATTTTATGAGGTTTGTTCCGATTGCAAGCGGAAGCAGCGGCAACTGTACAGTCATAGACACAGATGAAACGCATATTCTGGTAGATGCCGGCATCAGCAGAAAACGCACTGTGGATGCGCTTGGCGGGCTGGATCTTTCGCTCGGAGACATAGACGGAATTTTTATTACCCATGAACACAGTGACCATATTCTTGGACTTCCGATGATAGCAAAACAAACAAATATGAAGATCTACGCCACTCAGAAAACTATCGCTGCAATAGAAGCCATTCCCGGATGCTCCGGTATAGATCCCGACAGATTTGTTGCAGTAGTACCGGATAAAGAGCTTAAGATCGGTGATGTCACCGTGGAGCCGATGCACATATCACATGACGCTGCTGACCCTGTCGGTTACAGGTTGGGGCACGAAGGCAAAAAGGCCGTTGTGTGTACGGACCTCGGATGTTTTGACGATTATACTGTTGACTGCATTAAAGATTCTGACGTAATGCTTGTCGAGGCCAATCATGATGTGAACATGCTTCAGGTAGGCCCTTATCCTTACAGGCTCAAGCAGAGGATTCTCGGCACGAAAGGGCATCTTTCGAACACTGCTTCAGGACAGATGATAAACAGCGTGCTAAACGATCACCTGAAGGGTATTTTCCTTGGGCACCTGAGTGAGCAGAATAACATGCCTGAGCTCGCATTCGAGACAGTAAGGGTCGAGATAATGATGGGAGACTCCGGTTACAGGTCGGATGAGCTTCCGATATTTGTAGCTGACAGAAAAAACATGACTCCAGGAGTGGAGTTTTGAGGAGAAAATTATGCAGAAAGCAATAATTACCGTAGTCGGCAAGGACACTGTTGGAATAATCGCGAAGGTCTGCTCGTATCTCGCGGAAAGAAATGTAAATATTCTCGACATCACACAGACAATAGTGAGCGGATATTTTAACATGATGATGATCGTTGATATCTCTGGCATCCAGGTCGATTTCGGCGAACTTCAGGATGAACTTACAGACCTTGGCAAAACAAAGATCGGCGTCGAGATCAAATGTCAGAAAGAAGAGATATTCGAGGAAATGCACAGACTGTGATAAGGGCTGATTACAACAGTCGGCCCCGGAGCTGCGCAATATGATAAAGCAATAAAATTGTCAGGAGATTCTGCAATGATCAATTTCAGAGAAGTCAATGAAACAAATCAGATGATATCAGAGGAAAATCTGGACGTCCGTACGATCACGATGGGCATAAGCCTGCTTGATTGTATTGATCCTGATCTGGACAGC
>Ga0172378_10000802_pt1 | contig 28415 bp, 23 predicted proteins | sample GrowelOW332metaG_FD_119755 | JGI IMG/M metagenome (GOLD analysis project Ga0172378, IMG submission 119755) | Groundwater microbial communities from an aquifer near a municipal landfill in Southern Ontario, Canada - Pumphouse #3_1 metaG | ecosystem: Environmental > Aquatic > Deep subsurface >...
AATCAAAATTATGATAAATATGAAAAAATGCAAGATAAATCTAGTTCAACTTGGTGGAAATATGGACGTGTTAATCGTGGCCCATTCAGTGGTACAGTGAAAGCTTCATATAAACACGAATCTTGGTTTGTTGGTATGAAACAAAAAGAAATTAGTTATGCGGAAACCGATTTTGGAAATTCAACATATTACAATCCAACCGAATATGATTCTCAATACCAAACAATGCCTTATATAAAAGACAATAAAGATGGTTCATACGCTATTAATTCTGGTACACCCGGAGATAGAGGTGTTTTACGTTTTGTCTTTACTTCTGAATATGAAAATAATCAAAGCAAAAAGAATTCTTCTTCAACTACGAAAAAGAATTACAAAAATCAATATTATCGTCGTTGTTATTATACTTTTAACCATTATAACGATTGGCATGAATATTTAAATTATGAAGATGGTTGGGGAGAAGTATTCGGTAATATGACTCGCGGAAATGCTTATGGAAAAAATAGTCCTCATTCAGAGGAAATGTTCGCTCCTATTCCAACTGATTCTTCAATGGATGAGATTATTACTAATTTTAATAAATAAAATTATTTTATTAATAATTTAACTATATAAAAGTCTTACTTAACTGTAAGATTTTTATTTTTATAAATATGTTTTATTATTGGATAAATCATCACAGCATCAGCTAAAAGCCAAGCGACAGGATCAGCAAAACACAAAGCGATATAACTGGCTTCGCTAGCAGTACTTGTAATAGCTCCACCATTAATTAATGCTGGTAAAAAATAGCAAACTAAACAACGAGCAACCAATTCAGCTACGCCAGCTAAGAAAGGATATAAAGATTTTTCTACTCCTTGTAAAGAATTTCTCATAACAAATAGTGCCATAAGCGACAATTCAAAAGGCAACATAACATACATATAGTCGTTGCCAAATTTAATTGTTTCATTAGTTATTTTTTCTTTATTTAAGAAAATATACAAAAATGCCCCGTTGATCGTCAATAATAAACCAATAACAAAAACTATTGCAAAAGCGATAGTGCCAATTATCATACTGGCTTTAAAGCCATCTTTTATTCTTTGATGATTTTTAGCACCTAAATTTTGACCCATAAAAGATAGCATTGAAGTTCCTAAGGCAATTAATGGGCACATTAAGAAATTAGATAATTTATAAGCTGCTCCGATGCCGTTTTCAGCAGGATAAGTGGAAATAGTAGGATTAATATCAAAAGCAATTATTCCGGCTTGCATGACAATAATTCCAATACCTAAAATAGAAAATTGAAAGGCTAAAGGTAATCCTAACTTTAAATGCTCTAATATATAGGAAAAAGAAAACTTAAAATCTTCTTTTTGAAAACGGAATTCATGGTATCTAACAAATAAATAAACAAAAGCTAAAACTGAAGCAATAAATTGAGATGCAATAGTAGCAACAGCAGCCCCAACTACACCCCACTTAAGCACAATTATAAATAACAAATCCAAACATATATTTAAAATGGTTGAAAATACTAAAAATAAGAATGGCATTAAGGTCTCACCAACACTTCTTAATGCGCCAACGGCGATATTATAAAAAAGCATCGTAATTGAGCCACTTGCTATAATTAAAGTGTAATAATAAGCGGAATTATATTTATCGCTATCATTTTCGTAGCTGATATCTAATGCACCAAGTAGTGGATTCACTAAATAAGCAAAAATTATCGAAAATATAATTCCGATTATTAAACCCAATAGCATCTGAATCAAAAGAGATTGTCGAGCACCAATTCGGTCATTTGCGCCTACTTTTTTAGCTATTAAAACCGAAAAGCCACTTGCTAAACCGATAAAAAATTCGGTAAACATAAAAGTGATAGCGTAAGCGTCATTTATTCCAGATATTTCACTATGATTAAGGTTTTGCCCGATAATAATTGCATCACTAATTGAGTATATTTGTTGAAACAATAAACTCAATAAAATTGGTATTGTGAAAACAATAATTGTCTTGTAAATTGAGCCTTTAGTAAGGTCGATTGGTTCAAATAGTTTCTTAAATTTGTTTATTAAAGTCATACTTCGATATTTTACACTAAATTTTTACAATGTCTATGTGAATAAAATAGATAAATTAAATGTATTTTTGATGAAAATTTAAGCAAAAATTCATCGATTTTAACAATAATTTTTATCAAAAATACAATGTAGAAAATATCACAAAAAAATTAGAGAATTTTTAGGTCATTTTAATAACATTTTTACAAAATATTATTTATAATAGTAAACGAAAGAATAGGAGCAAAAATTTCAAATGAAGAAAATTGACTTATCAAATTATGGTATTAAGGATGTAAAAGAAGTCGTATATAATCCAAGTTATGACGAATTATTTAGCGACGAAACAAATCCTGAATTAACTGGCTATGAAAAAGGTCAAGTTAGTGAATTAGGCGCTGTTAATGTAATGACTGGTATTTACACTGGTAGATCCCCAAAGGATAAATTCCTTGTTAAGGATAAAAAGAGTGAAGATACTGTTTGGTGGACAAGTGATGGTTATAAAAATGATAATCACCCAGCTACCATCGAAGCATGGAACGCAGTTAAAGAAATTGCTAAAAAAGAATTATCAAACAAAAAATTATATGTAGTTGATGCTTTTTGTGGAGCAAACAAAGATACAAGAATGGCTGTTAGATTTATTATGGAAGTCGCTTGGCAAGCACATTTTGTTAAAAATATGTTTATTAGACCAACAGAGGAAGAATTAGCTGATTTCAAACCAGATTTTGTAGTTTACAATGCTAGTAAAGCAAAAATTGAGAATTACAAAGAGTTAGGTTTAAATTCCGAAACCTGCGTTATGTTTAATTTAACCAGCAGAGAACAAGTAATTCTTAACACATGGTATGGCGGAGAAATGAAAAAAGGTATGTTCTCAATGATGAACTACTTCTTACCTTTAAAAGGTATCGCTTCTATGCACTGTTCAGCCAATACCGATTTTGATGGCAAAAATACTGCTATCTTCTTCGGATTAAGCGGAACCGGAAAAACAACCTTATCAACTGATCCAAAAAGATTATTAATTGGTGATGATGAACACGGATGGGACGATAATGGTGTCTTTAATTTTGAAGGTGGATGTTACGCTAAAGTAATTAACCTTGATAAAGAGAGTGAACCAGATATTTATAACGCAATCGTTCGTGACGCTTTACTTGAAAACGTTACTTTAGATAAAGATGGAAAAATTGATTTTGCTGATAAGAGTGTTACTGAAAATACTAGAGTTTCTTATCCAATTAATCATATTAAAAATATTGTTAAACCAATCTCCTCGGCCCCAGCTGCTAAGAACGTTATCTTCTTAAGTGCTGATGCTTTCGGAGTTTTACCTCCAGTATCAATTCTTACTCCAGAACAAACTAAATATTATTTCTTATCTGGTTTTACTGCTAAACTTGCTGGAACTGAAAGAGGAATAACTGAGCCAACCCCAACATTTAGTGCTTGCTTTGGTCAAGCCTTCCTTGAATTACACCCAACAAAATACGCTCTTGAATTAGTTAAGAAGATGGAAAAGAGTGGTGCTAAAGCTTATTTAGTCAACACTGGATGGAACGGAACCGGAAAACGTATTTCAATCAAAGATACTCGTGGTATCATCGATGCTATTCTTGATGGTTCAATTCTTAAATCAGAGACTAAAAAGATTCCATATTTCAATTTTGAAGTTCCAACTTCACTTCATGGAGTTGCTACAAATATTCTTGATCCTCGTGATACATACACTAATCCTCAAGACTGGGATATAAAAGCTGAAAAATTAGCCGGAATGTTTGTTAAGAATTTTGTTAAATATGAAACAAACGATGAAGGAAAAGCTCTTGTTGCTGCTGGACCAAAAGTCACTAAATAGTATTAAACGTTTTTGATAGATATTTTTAAAATTAAGTTACAATTAGGGTGAGAGCAATCTCACTCTTTTTATTTCTCTTGTCCAATTTCTGCTTCATCTAATCAATTATTTTTTGTAGTAAATTTTATTTTTTTGAAAATAATATAAATTGTCTTCTTAATTTTTGCTCGTTATGAGCATCTTGTATATAGGAGGATGTTAATGGATATACAAAATGTCCGTTGTTCTTTGAAAAATAAAAAGATATAAGAAAACAGAAGATAAAAATATAAATTACATTATTTGATTCGCTATTTGTGACTTTAAATTTTAATATGGAATGTGCGGTCATTTCTTACTATAATTAGCGGTATGGCTATTATTTCTTTTACAAATGTTACTAAGTATTATGTTAATGATTTGATTCTTGATCATGTTTCTTTTAGCATAAATAAAGGTGAAAAAGTTGCTTTAATTGGAAATAACGGCGTTGGCAAGACAACAATTTTTAAATTAATTTTAAAAGAAGAAGAACCAACTTTAGTAAGTAAGGAAGATAAACCAGGTGATATTTCGATTTTGAACGGATCAACAATTGGCTATCTGGATCAAAATGCTATTAGAAACGTCAACAATACAGTTTTAACAGAATTATTGGAACCTTTTAAAGAAACAATCGAAATAGAAAAAAAGATTGCCAGTGTTAGCGAAAAAATTAAACACGAACCTAATAATATTGATTTACTTGATAAGTATGATTCTTTGCTTAAACAATATGAGGATAATCGCGGATACACATATTTAAATGAAATTGACGATATGATTTTCCGTTTCGGATTCAACAATGAAACAAAATCACGCGTCATAAAAGAATTAAGCGGTGGTGAAAGAATGAAGGTAGCTTTCATTAAAATTCTTTTATTTAAATATAATGTTTTACTTCTTGACGAACCTACTAATCATCTTGATATATCAACCATTGAATGGCTAGAAAATTTCTTAAAAACATATAAAGGAACAATCTTTTTTATCTCGCATGACCGCTATTTTTTAGAAACGCTTTCGGATAAAATTGTTGAATTAGAAAATCATCAATGTACTGAATATAATATGGATTATGATCATTATTTGATTGAAAAAGAGAGAAATTACAATTCATTACTAAAACTAGCCTCAAAAGAAGATAAAGAAATCGAAAGATTGAGAAGGTTTATTGAATACTATAAACCAAAACCTAGATTTACTAGTAGGGCTAAAGACAAAGAACATAAATTAGCACGTATTGAAGCTAATAAAACCACTCCTCCAATTAAAGAAAATAAAAATATAAAACTAAAAATTGAAGGTGGTAATTTGGCAAATAAGCAATTATTATCCTTTAAAGATGTTGTAATTGGTTATGATAAGCCTCTTTGTCCAGAATTTAGTTTTGATGTTTATGGTCAGGATCGAATTGCTGTATGTGGTGATAACGGTATAGGAAAAACTACATTTTTAAAATCAATTATTAAAGAAATTCCTTTGATAAATGGAAAAATTAGAGAATTAAGACCAATCAATTATGGTTATATTAAGCAAAATGATTATATTTTTAAAAGCGGAGAAAACGCTTTAACATATTTAAGAAATAAATATCCAATTAAATTAGATAGAGAGTTAAGAACTATTTTAGGATCGTTTCAATTTAAAGGCGAAGACGTTTTTAAAGACACCTCTTTGATGAGTAATGGCGAAAAAATGCGATTAATTCTTTGTTCCTTCTCATTGAGTGGATATGAAGTTTTGCTTTTAGATGAGCCTACAAACCACTTAGATATGGTTACAAAAGAATGTTTAATAAAAGCGCTTGATGCTTACAAAGGTGCTATTATATTCATTTCTCATGACCGTTATTTTATTAATCAGTTAGCTGATTATACACTTTATCTATCTCGAGATTATTCGATGTTCATTGAGGGAGATTATAATCGTTTGCATATTTTACTTGAAAAACGTAATGAGGAATTAAAATTAATTAAAATTGAAGATATTGAACATCCTAAAATTGTTAGACCAGAAAAATTATCAAATAACAAAGTTCAAGAGTATACAAAAGAAATGAGCGATATTGAAAAACGTGTCGCCGAAATCGAAGAAGCTTTAGAAGATGATTTTGAATCTTATGAAGAAATCGATAAACTTCAAGAAGAAAAGGATATACTTGAACATCGTTATATGGAAGTTATGGATATACTGGAAAAAGATAAAAATAATATCGAAATCGAATAGGAGATTATTATGCGAGTAGTATTACAAGAAGTCATAAAGGCAAGTGTAACAATTGATGAAAAATTATTTTCTTCAATTAACAAAGGTTATTTATTATTGGTTAGTTTTACTCATGATGATAATGAGGACATTGTTTCTGAAATGGCTTTAAAAATATCTAAATTACGCATTTTTATGGATAAAGATGGTAAAACAAATTTAAGTTTAAGTGATATTGGTGGCGAGATTCTAAGCGTTTCTCAATTTACCTTATATGCTGATGTTAAACATGGCAATCGTCCATCATTTACAAATTGTATGGAGCAAAAATCTGCAAACAATTTGTATAAATTCTTTAATAGTTCATTAAGAAACCTTGGTTTTAATGTTTCTACAGGAATTTTTGGTGCAGATATGAAAGTGGAATTGATCAATGACGGACCATTTACATTGGCTTTGGATAGTAATGACCTTTTAAAATAATTAACTATTTAAAACGCTTTTATTTTTGATTTATTCGTCACATGATTTATAATTCATATAGAGGTGAGCGATATGAAAATATTATTTTATGGAACACAAGAATACGAAAAAGAAGCATTTAATGAAGCACTAAAAAATTTTAAGAATATTGAGATTGATTTTTTAGAAAGCGATTTGGAACGTCATACAGCTCATTTAGCAGAAGGTTTTGAAGCTGTCTGTGCTTTTGTTAATTCTACAATTAATAAAGATGTAATTGATTCTTTGTCTCGTCACGGAGTTAAAATCTTATTAATGCGTTGTGCTGGATATAATAATGTTGATTTAGACGAATGCAATATTAAAGGAATTACTGTACTCCGTGTTCCGGGTTATTCTCCAGAAGCCGTTGCAGAAATGGCAATTGCTTTAGCCTTGGCAGTGAATAGAAAAATTCATAAAGCTTACATAAAAGTTAGGGAAAATAATTTTTCTTTAAATGGATTGGTTGGTGTTAATTTTTATGGAAAAACGGCAGGTATTATAGGAACCGGCAAAATTGGTCAAGCGATGATTAAAATTTGCAATGGATTTGGGATGAAGGTTATAGCTTATGATAAATTTCCTGGAAAAAATAGTGATCTCGTCAAATATGTTAGTTTAGACGAATTATATAAAACAAGCGATTTAATTTCTTTACATTGTCCTTTGTTGGATGATACATATCACATGATCAATAAATTTACGATTTCGAAAATGAAAAAAGGTGTGATTTTGATCAATACATCAAGAGGTGGTTTAATTGATACTGATGATTTGATTCAAGGCATAAGAGAAAAGAAATTTTTTGGAGTTGGTCTTGACGTTTACGAAGAAGAAAATAGTAATGTATTCGAAAATAGAGAAAGCGATATTCTAGAACATAGTGTTACAGCCAGATTGCTCTCTTTTCCAAATGTAATTGTTACATCACATCAAGCATTTTTAACCAAAGAAGCCTTGTTTTCAATAGCGCAAACAACTTTGCAAAATGCTGAAGATTTTATTAATTACAAAATAAACTCTAGCAATATTGTTAAATAAAAAATTATACAATTAGTTGTTTTTCGACCATAATTTAGTGATTTTTTCTATTTAAATTTTTTTGTGATATAATAAAAATGTCATTAGGTTGGGACTTTTTAGTTCCGTGGAAAGAGGGGAACTATATGAAAAAATTATTTTTAAGTCAAAAATTTAAAACTGAAATTAAAGATATATCGTTAGTATTAATTGGATGTTTATTACTTGCATTAGCCGATGCGATCTTCATTATGCCATGCAACATTATTAATGGAGGAGTCGACTCTTTAGCTATTATTGTAAACCATTATTTAGAACCTATTTTTGGTTTTAATTTTACAGATATTGTGATGATAGCAATGCAAATTATTTTATGGATCGTTAGTTTGTTGACTCTAGGAAAAAAGTTTACATTTCACACATTGTTAGGAACATTAGCGTTTCCATTATTCTACTCTCTTCTATTACGTATAAATTTTAATGATTTAGTAGGCATTACATCGATGTATTCTAGACATATAGATGCTAATGGAAATATTGAATTGTCATTATTAATTATTGCAGCTTGTTTTGGAGGTCTTTTGAGTGGAGCCGGCGTATCATTTGCATATTTAGGCAACGGATCAACCGGAGGATTCGATGTTATTAGCTTTTTAATTGCTAAATATAGCAGTATAAAACAAGATTTATCTGGTTTTATTGAAGATGCAACATTAATAATAATCGGTTTATTTGTATTTAAGAACTGGGAATTAGCTCTTGTTGGTATATTAAGTGCTTTTATGTGTGTAATTTCAGTACAATTCATTTATATTTACACAAACTCATTTATTATTGTTGATATCATATCTGATAAAAATGAAGAGATAAAAGATTATGTACATAATGAATTAGGTAGAGCCTCTACTTTAGTAAATACTATTGGTGGTTATACAGGAGAAAAAAGACAAATGTTAAGAGTCATTATTTCTAAAATTGAGATGGGATCACTTAAATCATTTATTGCTGCTATCGATAAAAATGCATTTGTTAGTTTTGTTCAAGCTAAAGCTATAAATGGTAATGGATTTGAACCATTTGTAATTACATTAAAGCAAAAGAAACGTATAATTAAAAAATACCAAAAAAATAAAAAAATTAATAAAAAAGAGCCTTACAAAACAGAGAAAGATATTTAATTAATATCAAAAAGCGTTAACTAAATTTTGTTCGATTAAATTAATGGTTTTTAAAATGTAAAGAGATGATTTTATTTGTTTTTGCTTTATTTATGGGTTAATAAACTTTATAATTTGAACGTATGAAAGTAATGTTAGGCTTAAGTGGCGGAGTTGATAGTGCAATCGCTGCATATTTATTAAAAAAACAAGGGTATGAGGTTATTTGCTGCTTTATGAGAAATTGGGATTCCATGGCAAACAATGATGTTTTAGGAAATCCAACAATTGATGACGGAATTTGTCCACAGGAGCAAGATTATCTTGATGCTAAGAAAGTTGCAGAAGATTTAAGCCTTCCTTTTTTACGAATTGATTTTATAAAAGAATATTGGGACAATGTTTTTACGTATTTCCTTAACGAATATAAAAAGGGAAGAACTCCAAATCCAGATGTTTTCTGTAATAAATATATTAAATTTGGTCCATTTTTAGATTTTGCAAAGAAAAATGGTTGCGAAATGATTGCGATGGGTCATTATGCAAAAAGAATTGATAAAGATGGAAAAGTTTATTTATATAAAGCTAAAGATTTAAATAAAGATCAAACCTATTTTTTAAGTCAAATCAGCAATGAGCAATTGTCTAGTTGTTTATTTCCTTTGGGTGATATAACCAAACCAAAAGTAAGAGAAATAGCTAAAGAATTAAATTTGACAAGTGTCGAAACTAAAAAAGACTCTACAGGCGTATGTTTTATTGGTGAAAGGAACTTTAAAGAATTTTTAGAAAATTATATACCAAGTAAAAAAGGTGAAATTAGAGACATTTCAAATAATAAGGTTTTAGGAATTCATGATGGTGTCATGTATTACACTTTAGGTCAAAGACGTGGTCTAGGAATTGGTGGAATTAAAGATCAAAATACAAAGGGTGGATGGTTCGTTTGTAAGAAAGATGTAACAAAAAATATCCTATATGTTGCTCAAGGTGATGAAGATGAACATTTGTTAACTGATGAAGCAATAATTAATACAATAAATTTATTTAACGGACCTATCGAAGAAGGAAAACACATTTGTGTTAAATTTAGATATCGTCAACAAGATTTAGGTGTAACTGTCCATAATTTGGAAGACGGAAACATAAAATTGATTTACGACAAACCTTATAAAGCTGTCACTCCAGGTCAAGCATGTGTTTTTTATGATGGTGATTGTTGTTTAGGTGGCGGATTAATCGACAAAGTATATTATAAAGGTATAATAAGAAGTTATTAAAAACCATATTGAGCCTGTTTTTCCTATCAAAAATGCTCATTATAATATAAAATGTTTAAAAAGAAGGATTATTTATGGAAAAGACTTTATTTGAGAAATATTATGGTTGGTTAATTTTTATTACATTTACTATATTTTTTATATTAAGTGCCTATGTTATGGTCTCAGCCATTTATTTTAATAATATTGCCGGAATTATTATAGGTATAATTGTCGCAATTTTGGACCTCTTTGATTTAGTTGTTGCCATTTTATTAGTTATTAAAAAAGAAAGAATTTCAAAATACTTTCATGCTAATGAAAAAGTTTTATTAACTGGTGAATTTATTAGCTTTAATCGTGTGTTTTTTAATGTCGAAGTTAAATTCACAACAACTGCCGGAACTTATGTTGATAAAAACTTTTGTGCAAATATTAAATTCAAAAAAACTAAAGCTGTTTACTTATTTTATAATAATAAGCCCATATTGATTGATTTAAAGTAAAATTAATCGATTTTGCTTTCATTTATTTGGTTATTATTTTATTATATTGACGAAGAAAAAATCTTTTATTTTATATAAAGAGAAGACTGATTGATGAGAAAGTCTTATAAAATATAAGGTGAGCCACTTCATGATGATAGCTAATTACTACGTTATTTGTTACGAAAAACAAATGAACTAAGTGCTTATAAAATTTTATAAGAAATAGGATGGTACCGCGAAAAATCGTTCCTAGCAAAATTTTTGCTAGGATTTTTTATTTAAGGAGATAAAAATTATGAAAAAAATGTCAAGTCAACAAATTAGAGAAACATGGTTAAATTTTTTCCACGAAAGAGGACATATGATCGAACCAGGGGCTTCATTAGTACCAAATAATGATCCAACTTTATTATGGATAAATGCTGGTGTTGCTGCATTAAAAAAATATTTTGATGGTTCAGTTATGCCCGAAAGTAAACGTATAACAAATGTTCAAAAATGCATTAGAACTAACGATATAGATAATGTTGGAAAAACAGCAAGACATCAAACATTTTTTGAAATGCTTGGTAATTTTTCGATTGGTGATTACTTTAGAAAAGAAGTTATTCATTGGGCTTTTGAAATTCTTACTGGTGAAAAATATTTTGCTATCTCAAAAGATAAACTCTATTTTACTTATAACCCAATTGATTTGGATACAAAAGAATGTTGGTTAAAAGAAGGTGTTGAACCAAGTCATTTAATAGCATTAGAAGGAAATTATTGGCAAATTGGTGAAGGTCCATGCGGTCCAAATACCGAAGTTTTCTTTGATAGAGGTGAAAAACGGGATCCAGAACATATCGGAATTAAATTATTGGCCGAAGATATGGAAAATGATCGTTTTATTGAAATTTGGGGAATTGTTTTTAGTCAATTTAATGCTGTTAATGGCGTTGATAGAAAAGACTATAAAGAGTTACCACACAAAAATATTGATACAGGAGCCGGACTTGAACGTATCGCTTGCATTCTTCAAGAAACTAACACTAATTTTGAAACCGATTTATTTAGCGGAATTATAAAAGCTACACAAAAAATCTGTAAAAAGCCATATGAAGGTGAATTTTTAATGCCATATAGAGTCATTGCTGATCATATTAGAAGTTGCACTTTTGCTTTAGCAGATGGTGCTACATTTAGTAATGAAGGAAGAGGTTATGTCTTACGTAGATTATTAAGAAGAGCAATGAGATATGCCCAAAAATTAGGCATTTTTGAATCATTCTTATACAAATTAGTCCCAAGTGTTATTGATGAAATGAAGTGTTTTTATCCATATTTAGTTGATAAAAAAGATTTTATTGAAAAACAAATTAAATCTGAAGAAGAAAAATTTATTAAAACTTTAAAAAGTGGTGAGGCTATTTTATATAGCGAACTTGAGAAAGGTAACAAAATTCTTTCAGGTGAAGATGCCTTTAAACTTTATGATACATACGGATTTCCAATAGAATTAACAGAAGAAATTGCAAAAGACAAGGGTTTTGCAGTCGATATTGAAGGATTTAATAAATGTTTAGAAGCTCAAAAAGAACTTGCAAGAAAATCGCGTAAAGTCATTGAATCATTCAATAAACAATCAAAAGATTTATTGGATTTTAACTTACCAAGCGTCTATACATATGAAGATAAAACAATAAAAGCTAAAGTTATTGGTTTATTTAAAGATGGAGTAAAAGTCGAATCAATTGATGATTATGGAGAAGTTGTATTTGATAAAACTAATTTTTATGCTGAAATGGGTGGTGAAATAAGCGATAAAGGATTTATTGAAAACAAAGAGTTTCGTGCTGATGTTTCTCATGTTGGAAAAGCTCCTAACGGAGAACACCTTCATGAAATTAAAGTTATATATGGATCGATTAAAAATGGCGATGAAGTAGCACTTAATATCGACAAGAACATTCATGAATCAACAATGAAAAACCACAGCGCAACACATCTTCTTCAAGCTGCTTTAATTAGTGTTTTAGGAACAACAATTAAACAAAAAGGAAGTTACGTTGATGAGAATTATCTTAGATTCGATTTTTCATATTTTGAAAAAGTTAAACCTGAAGATTTAATTAAAGTTGAACGTATGGTAAACGAATATATTGCTCAAGCCATCGAAAGAAAAACTTTAATTCTTCCTTTAGAAGAAGCTAAAAAGACAGGAGCCATTGCTGAATTTGATGGAAAATATCAAGGTACTGTTAGAGTTGTTTGCTTTGGAAATGTAAGCAAAGAATTTTGTGGAGGATGCCACGTCAATAATACTCGCGATATAGGTGTATTTAAGATTGAGTCTGAAGGGGCAATTGCTAGTGGAGTAAGACGTATTCAAGCTCGCACTGGATTAGGCGCTTATTCTTTATTTAGAGACGATATCAATTACTTAAATAATGCCCGTGATATTTTAGGTGCTTCATCATATCCTGAAATTGATACACGTATTCATTCGCTTGAAGAAGAAGCGAAAGATTACAAAACTAAATATGAAACATTAAATAAAAAATTAGCACAATTGTCTTCTTTATCTGTTATTAATGAAATTAAAGAAGAAAACGGAAAAGCAGTATTGGTAAAATATTTTGACAATATGAATAAAGCTGGTTTAATGGATATATTAGATAGTATTAAATCAAAAATGGATAATTATATTGTTGTTTTAGTTGGAAATGACGAAGGAAAACATCCAATAATTGTTGCTGTTGGTAAAGAGCTTGTTTCTCAAGGAATTAAAGCAGGAGACTTAATGAGAAAAGTAGCACCAATTCTTGGTGGAAATGGTGGCGGAAAACCAGATATGGCACAAGGAAGCGTGCAAGATGTTTCAAAAATTGATAAAATAATAAAAGTAATTTTATAATGGAAAAATTTATCGGTTTAGATTTAGGAACAACAACGGTTGGTATAGCTACAAGCGACTCTTTAGGGATTAGTCACGGAAGAGAGAATTTTCGTTTTGAAAAAGGAAATTATAAGAAGGCATTAAAAAGAGTTAGCGAATACATTGATGAGGAACTTATCAATAATATTGTTATAGGACTACCTCTTCAACTTGATCGTCAAGAAGGCGAAAGATGCGCTTCTGTACGACGTTTTATTACTGATTTATTAATATTAAAACCTAAAATTACTGTCTATTATTTCGATGAATCTTTTACTACTATTGAAGCCCGTGAGCGTCTTCATGAAGCTGGGTTAAAAGAAAAAAAGATTAAAGAAATTATTGATATGGTTAGTGCTGAGATTATATTAGAAGATTTTTTAAGGAGCAAAAGTTATGACAAAAAATAATGGTGATGATATCACAATTTATGATGATGAAGGCAAACAATATTTAATGAAAATTCTTTTCACTTATGAAAATAAGGAAAGAAATTCTGAATACGTTTTTATTTATTCTCCAGATGCCCCAGAAGACATTTATTTGATGAAATATAATGAAAACAACGAATTATTCGAAGTTGAAGACGAAGAAGAGATTGAAGAAGCGAATGAAGTTTTAGATGCTTTTAATAACGACGACAAAATTCAAGAATTAAAAGAAAGCGAATAATTATTTTTAATTTATTTTTTTAGTTTTGATTATTGTTGTGTTTAAAGTTTTTTTGTTATTTAAACTATACTTTAAGGCAAAATATTGATATAATTACAAACGCGATTTATATAAGGAGAAATCTATGGTTACAAACAAGAATATAGAACTTACTAAAGAGGGTGTTGATAAGCTTAATGTTGAATATAGAGAATTAATCGATATTGAACGTCCAAAAATTTATGAAGCTTTACAAAATGCTAGAGGTATGGGCGATTTAAGTGAAAATGCCGATTATGATGCCGCTAGAGATAGACAAGCTGAAGTTGAAGGTCGTATCAAAGAAATCGAATCAATCTTAGCTAACGCTAAAATTGTCGACGTCAAAAAGAATGACAAGAGCATCAGTATAGGTAAAACAATCACAGTTTCATTTGTTAAAAGTGGACTTAAGAAAGTATTTCAACTTGTTTCTAGTCAAGAAAGCGATGCTTTAACTGATCCAAAGAAGATTAAAGTTAGTAACGTTTCTCCTGTTGGCGCTGCCTTGTTAGGACATAAAGTTGGTGATGTTGTTACAATCGATAATGTAGCTAACCCATACGATGTCGAAATAGTTGATGTAAAAGTTACCCAATAATTAATCATATAACGGAGTTTTAATAAAGTAATGGTGAAAACTATTACTTTTTTTAAATTTAGGGTATAAAAATCTTTTACTTTTGGCATCTTGTATGTAAGGAGGTATTAAATTATGATTCTGAAAGTAATTGTCGTTGTTTGTGTTTGTGCTATTATCGGTTTAGTTGCTTTCCAGTTTGTTGATCCTAATTTAGATTTAGGTGCTGGAGGAGGTTCTACTACAATAGTTGATGACAAAACATCAATCACTATCGGTGTAACAGGTGAAGTAAGTAGTCCTGGTGATTATGTCTTTACCGAAGATAAACCGACAATGGAAGATTTACTTGGTGCAAGCGGAGGATTGAATACTAATGGTGACGATCGTTGTTTTAATCTTGAAGCGGTGTTAGAAGCAAATTCATCTTATTATATTCCACCAAAATATGATAATAGTAATATTTGTAGTAATGAACCAATTAGTAAAATCAGCATAAACGACGGAACAAAAGAAGAGCTTTTAACGGTTAACGGATTCGGAGATGCGATTGCAACTTCTATAATAAGTTATCGCGAAGCTAACGGTGTTTTTTACACATTGGAAGCAATAATGAATGTTAGCGGTATTGGTTATGCAAAATTCAATATGTGTAAAAATTATATAATTCTTCATGATTAAAAATGCTGTTTTTTATATTCTTTTTATCATATGTTGCCGGTTTAATTTTAATTAATGAAAATACTTATTTTATTGCAATATTTTTATTAATATTCTGTTTAATAATTTATTTCTTAAAGTATAAAAAGAATAGAAAAATAGCGATTGTTTCGATTATATTTCTAGCCTTAGGACTAATTAGAGACAATATAGATCTAAAATCGTTACAAAACGAGAGTTATATTGGTGTAGTTATTGATAGTACCGATAACTATTTCGTGTTCTTTGACGGTTTGGAAAAATTTTATGTCCCATGTTCAGATAATGTTCGCTTGTTTAGTTTGATTAAAATAGAAGGCACTAGATTTAATTTTAGTTTTGCAACTTTAGAATCTGGTTTTGATTTTAATAAATATTTGCATAATAAAGGAATTAACGTGGGAATTTACATAAAAAACATCGAAAACATTATCAATTTCCCATTTGATTTTGAAGCTTATAAACTGAAAATATTGGAAAAATTTTCGAGTAATGACGCTAAGGCTTTTGCTTCTTCTTTGATTTTTAACGATTCAATTAGCAGCTCGTCCCTAATTATTAAAGTCAAAAATATTCACATTATGAATTTATTTTCAATAACAGGAGTTTTTCTTAATTTTTTGTTATATGGAATAGCCAGGTTACTCAATTTTAAATTAAAAGATTCGATTTCAAGGTTCGTTTCATTATTTATTTGTTTTCCCTTCCTATTTTTTACAATAAATCGTTTCACCACAATTAGAGTTATAGTTTTTTATTTATTTTCAACATTAAATAATTATGTTTTTCAAGAAAAAATAAGTAGGTTAAATTTTCTTTCAATAAGTGGGTTATTATTTTTAATCATAAATAAAGATTTGATCAATCAATTAAGCTTTTATATTCCTTATTTGTTATATTTCTTATTGTATTTTTCATGGTTATTATTGAATCATTATAAAAAAGGATTTGAACAAAAAATTGCTCAATCAATAATTACTTTTTTTGTTCTTTTGCCTTTCATAATAAATATGTATAAAAGTTTTAATTTCTTAAACATAATTTTAAACATTGTATTATTACCTATTTTCAAATTTATCTTCATTGTCTTAGTTATTTCATTTTACGGTATATATTTTAATTTTTTTACTAATATTCTAAACTTTGCCGGTAAAATACTAAGGTATATTAATATAGATTTAATAAATATCAATGTTCCAAGTTTTAATCAATATTCCTTAATTCTTTATTTTATTTTATTGATGGCTTGCATATATTTCCATGAAATCAATTATAGAAAAAAATCAATTAAATACATATCGTTATTAACTTCATCATTGATTATTTATTGTCTTCCGATAGAGAATACATTTACAACAGAAATATGCTTTATAAACGTTGGACAAGGCGATTCTACGTTGATAAGGTGTGGTTTGACAACAATATTAATTGATACTGGCGGTTTAACATATACAGATGTAGCAACAAATAATTTGATACCTTATTTAAAAAGCAAAAGAATTTACTCAGTTGATGCAGTATTGATAACTCATAAAGATTTTGATCATTATGGAGCGTTAGATAGTTTAAAAAGAAACTTTAAAGTTAAAAATGTATATGATTATAACTCTATTTTCCCTTTAACAGTTGGATCTATAACATTTGATAATTTAAATATTTATAAAGATCAAGCTAAGGAAGAAAATGATAAATCTTTAGTTTTATATAGTGAAATAAAAAATAATAAATTTTTATTTATGGGGGACGCACCTAAAAGTATAGAAAAAAGAATTTTGGACGATCAAAAAAATCTTGATTGCGATTACTTAAAAGTCGGACACCACGGAAGCAATACGTCAAGTAGTGAAGAATTCATTAATCAAATAAGCCCTAATGAAGCGATAATTTCTTGCGGATTAAAAAACAAGTTTCATCATCCTAATATAGAAACCATTAATTTATTAAATAAATATAAAATTAATATACGTAGGACCGATCAAGAAGGAACAATTTCTTATAAGTTTATATAAAAAAACTAATCAAAATATAATACAATAAGTGCATGGCAATTTTATTGTATGGCAATCAACAAATGATGATTAAAAATCAGTTAAAAAAACTGATTAAAGAACAATTTTCAAACGAAAACGAAAGGAATGTTGTTCGTTTTGATGCTTTAGAAACTAATGTTGAAGAAGTGGTAAATGAATGTTGCCAATTCAGTTTAGAATTTGCAAAAAAGATGGTTATTTTAGATAATGCACAATATTTTAGCAATTCGAGGACGAAAGCAAAAATCAATATTTCAAACAAATTCGATATCTTATTGAATTATTTAAAAAATGAAAATCCAGATTGTTTATTAGTTATCATAGTTAATTCATCGACTATTGCTTTAAAAAATGAAATAGTTAGTTTTATTAGCAAAAATGGAAAAATAACTGAATTAAAGGATTTAACAAAAGATGATTGGCCAATTTATGTTAAAAAATATTTTATGCTTAAAAATATTGAAATAGACAATGATGCCGTCAATGAAATTGTGTTAAGATCGAACAATGATTTAAATGTATTCATTAATGAAGCTACAAAATTAATATTATATAAAAACAATAAAATAACATTAAAAGACGTAAAAACTTTAATGATGGCACCTTTAGAAGAAAATTCTTTCGAAATACTTAATAATTTGCTTTTAAACAACAAAGAAAATGCTCTTAAAATATATCGTGATTTATCACTATATAATGTCGAGCCAATTTCTTTAATAGCTTTAATTTCGACTTCATTAATATTTTATGATGAAGTGTATATATTGGAAAAACAAGGTCTTTCTGGAGATACTATAAGTTCAAAATTAAATGCAAATCCTTATAGAGTCAGAATGACACTAAAAACATTAAGAAATGTATCATATAAAAGAATTAGAAAAGCATTAGATGATCTTTACGAACTTGATAGATCGATTAAGCACAGTGAAGTGAATCGTTTCTATAACTTCGAAACATTTTTATTAAACTTCTAGAAAACAAAAAACCTCCAAAAATGGAGGTTTTATAAATACCAATAAAATATAATTACTTGCTTAAAGTATTAACAAGATTTTGAAGATTTGATTTTTGTCTTGCAGCTGTTGCGTGTTTTTGAATACCTTTGACAACTGATCTATCAATGACACTAAAAGCTAAAGTTAACTTCTCTTGAGCTAATTTTTGATCTTTGGCATCAACAGCGACTCTAACGGCCTTAGCAGCACTTCTTAATTTTGATTTATAAGAAATATTTCTAACTCTGGCTTTCTCGCTTGTGATAATTCTCTTCTTTTGTTGTTTAATGTTTGCCATAAATTCTACCTCTTTCGATACGGTTATAATAATACCATAAATAGCATATTCAATTCAAATAGAAAATATAGGCAAAAACTGTAACTTGATATCGAAAAAAGGCTATATTTGAATTATAATAAACAAAATGGAAATCAAGAAACTTAAAATAGTGTATTTTGGTACACCAGACATCTCAGCCAAGGTATTAGAACATCTTATTGAAGATGGATTTAATATTGTTGGTTTAGTAACTCAAATTGATAAACCACAAGGAAGAAAAAATATTATTACGCCTACACCAACTAAAATTGTAGCAATGAAACACGGAATTAATGTTTATCAACCTGTAAAAATTAGAAACGATTTTAATTTTTTGAAAGAAATTAATCCTGATATAATATTAACTTTAGCATATGGTCAATTAATACCTCATGAAGTGTTGGAATTGCCAAAATTAGGCGCTTTTAATCTTCATGGTTCAATATTGCCAAACTATAGGGGTGCAAGTCCAATTCAATATAGTTTATTGAATGGTGACACAGAAACAGGTGTTACATTGATGGAAATGGTTGATAAAATGGATGCTGGTAAAATGTATTACGTTTCTAAAGTTGAAATATCTTTAAACGATAACTATAGTTCACTAAAAGATAAAATAAGTGATGCTGCTTATGATGCCTTCATCAACGGAATTCAAGACGTTGTCGATGGAAAAAATAAAGGAAACGAGCAAGATGAAAATCTTGCAACATTTACTGCAAAAATAAATAAAGAAGACGAAATAATCAATTTTAATTCTGATAATATAACTCTTTTTAATAAGATTAGGGCACTTTCATATGAACCAGGAATGTATTTTGTCTTTAATAATGAAAAAATTAAAATATTAAAAACCCATATAGTTGATAGCAACGGAAAACCTGGTGAAATAATCGAATATTCAAAAAATGGATTCATTATTGCTACCTTAAATGGCGCTTTATCAGTTGACGAAATTCAAAAGCCCGGGAAAAAAGTTATGACATTTAAAGATTTTTATAACGGGAATCAACATTTATTTGAAATTGGACAAATAATATAAAATGATTCAATTGAAGCTTAGTGTTCACGAAATTGTAGATTTTTTATTACGAAAAGGTGATATAGATAATCGTGTTTTCAATACTTCAAGCATGCTTGAAGGAACGAAAATTCATAAATACTATCAATTAAGGCAAGGAAACGACTATAGAAGCGAAGTTCCTTTGTCTATTAATATTTATTTAGATAATTATGAATTTAATATATATGGGCGTGCAGATGGTATCAGCACAAGCGGAATTCCTACAATTGATGAAATAAAAACTGCAAATATCGATTTAGAAACTTTTTATTTGCAATATAACGAATGGCATTTAGGACAAGCTGAATTTTATGCATATATGTATGCTAGACAAAATTCTTTAAATAATATTAATATTTCTTTAACATATTTAAGTCAAACAAACAAAGATAGTTTAAAAAAATATTTTTCTTATTCAATTACCGATCTAGAAAATAAAATTTTTGGATATTTAAGAAGTTATATTTCTTATAAGTCTATTTTTGAAAGAAGGCATGATACAAGAAATAAATCATTAGATAGGTTATGTTTTCCTTATAAAACAATAAGAAAAGGTCAAAGTGAATTAATTGATGCAACTAAATATTCGGTTAATAATCACGAAACTTATTTTATAGAAGCAAGTACTGGAATAGGTAAAACTATTTCAACTTTATATGGCGCACTAGACTCGGTTAAAAGCAACGATATAGACAAAATATTTTACTTAACTGCTAAAAATAGCGGTTTTGTAAACTGTTTAAAAGCTATGAATGATCTGAAAAAGAAAGAATTGAATTTTATAACTATTCAAATTTCTGCTAGAGAAAAAATGTGTTTAAATCGTAAAAAAATTGGAAAATGTAACCCTGACGATTGTCCTTATACCAGAGATTATTTTTCAAAAATTAAAGATATAATCGTGGAATCTATTGATAAATATGATATTTTTGATAATAAAAGACTCATAAGTATTGGTAAAGAGAATATGGTTTGTCCATTTGAATTCAGTTTAGATTTATCAATGTTTAGTGATGTAATTCTATGTGATTATAATTATGTATTTAGTCCAATTGCCATGTTACAAAGATACTTTGAAACTCCAGATAAGCAATATAACATGGTTTTATTAATCGATGAAGCTCATAACCTCATTAATCGATCCAGAGATATGTATAGTGCAAATTTATCCATTAATACATTTATAAAGGCAAAACCTGATTTGGATAATATTAGACTTAAATCTTTAAAAAATAGAATTCAAAAAATTTATTCGTATATTAACGAATTAAAGGATTTTGATTTTGGCTCTGAAAACAATGTATCAGTAGAAACTTTTAACATAGATTTTATAGATCAATTAACAAAATTTGACAAAGAAATCAAAACTTACAAAAATAAACATAAAAGATTTAAAAGTGATACAGTCGATGATTTAACTCGCGAAATTTATAAATTTATCGTTATTAATGAATACTATAAAGCGAATCCAGAAAAATATAGTTTATATGTAGCAAAAACCTTTGATGACGTTATTTTAAAAACTTTTTGTCTCGATTCTAGCCAATATATTAATGATATGGTTTATAAATTTAAGGGATCTGTTTGTTTTAGCGCAACATTATCCCCTCTTTATTATTATAAAAAAATTCTTTTTGGGAGAGATAATTTTAAAGATTTAATTATTCCTTCTCCTTTTCCAAAGGATAATTTTAAAGTGTTAGTAAATAATTCTGTTTCGTTATTATATAAAGATAGAAATAAATCCATCGGAGAAATAACGAATGAAATTGATGTCTTTATTAAAGGCAAAATGGGCAATTATATTGTTTTTTGTCCCTCATTTGAATATCTAGATATGCTAGAAAGATCTTATTTAAAATCTAATTTTAATTGTATTTTTCAAAAAAGATATATGGATTTTTCTGAAAAAGAAAATTTCTTAAATTCTTTTAAAGAAAATCCTGACGAAACCTTTGTTGGTTTTTGTGTCCTAGGCGGAATTTTTAGTGAAGGAATAGATTTAGTTGGTTCTAGATTAATAGGAACTGTAGTGATTGGTATAGGTTTGCCAATGCTATCTTTTGAAAATAACCTACTTAAAACATATTACGATTCAATCGGACTTAACGGATTTGAATATGCTTACTCAAATGTTGGAGTTAATAAAGTTATGCAAGCTGTTGGACGATTAATTAGAACACCTCAAGATAAAGGCGTAGTTTTGCTTTTAGATTATCGATATAGTTATAAAAATTTTAAAGAACTCTTTGAAAATTCATGGAGCAATTATTCGATTGTTAAAAATTGTGATGATATTCAAAATTGTTTGAAATCATTTTATAATAATTAACGAAAAATAATTAATTAACTGATATAATGCATTAGAAATATGAATTACGATAAAACAAAGATTAGAAATTTTAGCATTATTGCTCATATAGACCACGGAAAATCAACATTAGCTGATCGTATTTTAGAATTAACAAATACAATTGAAAAAAGAAATATTAGTCAACAAATGTTAGATGATAATCCTATTGAAAAAGAAAGAGGAATTACAATTAAGTTGAATGCTGTTACTGTTCAATATAAAGCTGATGATGGTAACACATATATTTTTAATCTCATCGATACTCCAGGGCATGTCGATTTTACTTATGAAGTTAGTAGATCACTAGCTGCATGTGAGGGTGCTCTTTTAGTGGTCGACGCCACTCAAGGCGTTCAAGCTCAAACTTTAGCCAATACTTACTTAGCTGTAGATAATGATTTATATATTTTACCTGTAATTAATAAAATAGATCTACCAAGTGCAATGGTGGAGATGACAAAACGTGAAATAAGTGAAAAAATTGGATTAGATGGGGAAAATGCAATTGCTGTCAGTGCCAAAACCGGAGTAAATATCAAAGAAATATTAGAACGTGTTGTTAGAGATATTCCTGCACCTAGTGGAGATAACAACAATAAACTTCAAGCTCTTATATTCGATAGTTTTTACGATTCGTATCGTGGTGTAGTTATTTTAATACGAATTAAAGAGGGTCACATTAAATTAGGAGATTCAATTCATTTAATGCGTCATAATAAGGATTACCAAGTGACTGAGTTAGGCATTAGAACACCTAAAGAAATCAGTAAAAACGAGTTAGATTGTGGAGAAGTTGGTTACTTATGTGCTCAAATAAAAGATATTCACGATGTTCATGTTGGTGACACTATAACATTGACCGATAATCCAGCAGAAAAGCCATTACCAGGTTATAAAAAAATACAATCTATGGTTTATTGTGGAATTTATCCATCGGATTCTAGAAAATATGGTGAATTAAAAGATGCATTAGAGAAATTATGTCTTAATGATGCAAGTTTGAAGTATGAAACTGAAACAAGTAAAGCGTTAGGCTTTGGATTTAGATGCGGATTTCTTGGACTATTACACATGGATGTAATTCAAGAAAGACTTGAAAAAGAATACGATTTAGATCTTATTTTGACTGCTCCTAGTGTTGTTTATAAGGTTTATTTAACCGACGGAACAATAATTAATCTTGAAAATCCTGGAGACTTGCCTGATTTAACAACAATTAACCACATTGAAGAGCCATATGTTACTGCACAAATTATGACTCCAAAAGAGTTTGTTGGTCCAATCATGAATCTTTGCCAAGAAAGAAGAGGAATATATAAAGATTTGCAATATTTCGATGAAACTCGTATGAATTTGATATACGAGATGCCTTTAAGCGAAATAATTTATAATTTTTTTGATAAATTAAAAAGTTATACCAAGGGTTACGCTTCTTTCGATTATGAAATTTCTGAATATAAAAAATCCGATTTAGCTAAAATGGATATTCTATTAAATGGTGACGTTATTGATGCATTATGCAGCATTGTTTATAAACCATTTGCATATAATCGTGGTTTAAAACTTGTATCAAAATTAAAAGATGTTATACCAAGACAACAATTTGAAATACCTGTTCAAGCCGCAATAAATGGTAAAATAATCGCTAGAGCCGATATTAAAGCTGTTAGAAAAGATGTTTTAGCAAAATGTTATGGCGGAGACATAACTCGTAAGAAAAAATTATTAGAAAAACAAAAAGAAGGTAAAAAGAGGATGAAATCTATCGGATCTGTTGATGTTCCTCAAGAGGCCTTTATGAGTTTATTGTCAATTGATGATGATAAATAAAATTTTTCAAGTTAAGTAGTGGTGTAGACTAGTTAAAATTTAGTATTTTATAAGTAATGAATTAGTAATTTTGACTTTAAAATAATAAAAAAATAAATATAATATTAATAGATAGGAAGGCAAAATATATGAGTAATGATCTTGCAATTAAATTTAGCGATGAAACATACGCCACATACCAAGAAGTTGTAAATAATATGAAAACCCCACTTATTGATAATATTTGGGCAAATATCGTTGAACATCGTTCACATTTTAATAAACAACTTAGTTTAAAACACTTAACGGGGGCAAATTTTTCCGTTTGTTATACTCCTTACGTAACTAATAAAATAAACGAAGTTGAAAGAAAATTATTAAAATTAACCACTTCTTATTTTCAACTTTCAGCAAAAAATACAGACAAAGAATACCAAAAATTAAGTTATATTGATATTTTGAGATCATTAGCTAATAAATATAAGTTAGATGTTGATAATTCTGTTTTAAATCAAATTGTTACTAACCAATTGAGTGTATTACCTCCTAATTTCATGATTTTAAATCGATATTTTAGATGTTTAAAAGAAATTGAAAACAATCCTTTAAGTGAATTAAACGATTCTGTTTTAGGTAATTTTTATAGTTTCTTAATGGGAACAGAAGAATTAAATGAATTTTATCGAACAACTGAAATCAGTGATATGGGAAGTAGAGTACTTGTTGGAAAAGTATATTTAGGTATTCCATCAACAGCCATAGGAAATGCAATGGATGATTTATTTAAGTTTATTAACTATTCAACATCAAGTTTATTTGTTAAGGCTGCTGCGAGTTTATATTACATGTATTATATAAAGCCTTTCGAAACATATAGTGAAGATTTGTCCATTTTATTATTTAAAAAAATAATTGGTTTTAATGATATTGGATCTGTTGCTTCTACTATTAATTTTGAATCTTTATTATTAAAAAGGGAAGAATTCGAGAAAAGTTTAATTGATTCTCAAAAAACTTTTGATTTAACTTACTTTATTTTATATGTTGCTAATAAGACTTCTTCTTTAATTGATGAAGCGTTAAATAACGTTAATCAGGCAAGAAATAGCGTTATCAGTCAAGAAATGTATCAAAAAGAAGAAGAAAAACCAACTATTGATCCAGATTTTAGTTATAAAGAAGAATCGAAAAAAGAAGAAACACTTTCACCAAAAGAGGATTCTTTACAAGAAAATCTAACCCAATATAAAACTCCAGATACAACTTCTTCTGTTAGTTATACTCAAAATATTGCAATTAGCAATGTTCCAAGCGGATTAAGTGAAGAAGACGCTAATCGTCTAGAAAAACATTTAATCGAAATGAATCCTGCATTAAGCAGGGCACAAGCGCACTTTTATGCGCGTCACTGTACACTTGGAATGTCTTATACTATTTCACAATTTAAGAAAAGTTTAGGATGTGCCTACGAAACTGCAAGAAGTAGTATGGACCATCTTGTGTTTTTAGGGTATTATAAAAAAGATTCTTTGAGAAATAAATTTATTTATACACCAGTAAAGAAAAATTAATAAGGAGCTATAGTTATGAATTTAGATATTGTATTTGCATCAAGTTTTCCAAGTTGGGCCATCTTTTTAGTAGTTATTTTGCTTGCAGCCGTAATTGGTGTCATTGCATTCGCTATTCACTTAATTATTAAAAAAAGAAAGCCTGAAGAAAAAAAAGAAAGTGAAGAAAAAATAGCTCAAGATAATGTTGATCGTTTTGTCGAAGATGTTTCTGATGAAGAAACCAAAAAAGAATTCGAAAAATACGTTAAAGAGCACGAGGAAGATGAAAAAAAAGACAATAAATAGTTTATATATTCATATTCCTTTTTGCTCGTCAATTTGTAGTTATTGCGCATTTTATAAAATTTTAGATAAAATAACGACTGAAAATGCATATATAGATCAATTAATAGAAGATATTGAAAAAACTAAAAATAATTTCAATCCTTTTAAAACAATTTATATTGGTGGTGGAACTCCAAGTTCTTTGAGTGTCGAAAACTTAAATAAGATTTTATTTGCACTCAATACATTAATTGATAAAGATTGTGAATTCACTATCGAAGCTAATCCTGAATCAATTACTGAAGAAAAATTAATTTTGTTTAGAAAATATGGTATTAATCGAATTTCTATCGGATTAGAATCTTTTGATTCAAAATATTTAAAACTAATGAACAGAGATTATAAAATTAATTATTTTAATTTGATAAAAACTATAAAAAAGCATTTTGATAACATAAACGTTGATCTAATTTATGGATTACCTAACGAAACTGAAGATGATTTAAACGATGAGATTGCTAATTTTTTAAAATTAGATGTGCCTCATATTTCTTTATATTCACTAGAGATTCATAAAGGAACGTCCTTATATATTAAAGGATATAAAGAAGAAAACGGAGACACTTTAAGAAATCAATATGATTTAATTCTTTCTAAACTTAGAAATAATGGTTACGAAAGATATGAAGTTAGTAATTTTGCAAAACATGGTTACGAAAGCCAACATAATCTTAATTATTGGCACGACAATGAATATTTATCACTAGGAGTTGGTGGTAGCGGCTATATAAATAATATTAGATATAAAATTAATCCTCCAATTAATGATTATTTATTAGGTAAACGCAATATTGTTAAAGAAACTGTTACTATAAGCGACAATAAAGAATATTACTTACTTACCAATCTTCGATTAAAAGATGGTTTTTCCCTTAAAGAATATGAAAAAAAATTCAATTCAAGCATTCTTTTTGATAAAAAAATCGAGATAGAACAATATATTAATGTAGGGTTATTAAAAATTGAAGATAATAGACTTAAAGTTACTGATAATGGTATGTATATTTTAGATTCAATTTTAGTAGATTTGATTTAAAGTAATAAATTTAATAATTTTTTAAATAAAATATTATCGATTGATTCGATATAATAATCACCTATTTAAAAAATTAGCACTTTTATCTTGACAGTGCTAATTATGGTTATATAATATATTTAGCATTTGAAGTAAAGAGTGCTAGAAAGGTGGTTAATATGTCTTTAAAAAGAAGTGAAATTATCCTCAAGTATATTGTTGAAGATTATATCAAAACAAATGAGCCTGTCGGTAGTGAAAACCTAATTAAGGTACATAAATTACCATATTCTAGTGCAACCATCAGAAATGATATGGTTAATCTTGAAAAAAATGGCTTGATAGAGAAAACACATACGAGTAGCGGAAGAATTCCTTCACTTGAAGGGTATCGATACTATATTCGTAAGTTAAGAAGTGAAAAAGTTGATAAGTCTATACGTTATGAAGTAGATAAATTGTTTGATTCAAGCAAGTCGATTGAAGACTTGATGAGTGAAAGTTGTTTGCTTCTGTCTCATATGACGAATTTAGCTTGCTGCTTCTTAGCGCCATCAATTATCGAAGAAAGAGTAGCAAAGATTGAAGTTATCCCCCTTAACGAAAATCATTTCAGCTTCATCTTTCTTACCGATAAGGGCTTCCTAGAAAATAAAACGTTCGTTATTAATAAAAACGAATCAATTAAAGATCTAGTCAAAGCAATGAATATGTTTAATAACGAATTAGTCGGGACTCATTTGTATGAATTGTTTCAAAAAATTAAAGATGTTAGAGGTAAATTAGGAAAATATAACAATTATTATCCTTATATGAATCAATTATTAGCTTCTGTTATAAAAGATTTTGTAATTAGAAGAAATGGTCAATTCTATGGAAAAAATAATTTACTTCAACAACCAGAATTTAAAGATAACATCGAAGATATTAAAAAGATTGTGGATTTATTATCTAATCCATATCAAATAGGGGAAATGTTTAAAGGTTCAAGTGAGATTGCTATCTCAATTGGCGCAAACAATATTCCAGATATTACGGTAATTGCTAAAGATATTAAATCTCCAGTTACTGGTGATGATCTAGGAAGAATTGCTATCGTTGGGCCAACAAGAATGGATTACGATAAGGTACTTGAATATCTAAATTATGTTAGTGATATGTTGGTCAGTCACTTAATGGACTTAAAGGAGAATGATTATGGCAGATGAGAAAACAGTCGATAACAATCAATCAAAAGTTGATGAAGTTAAAGACGAAACGGAACAAGTTGATATGAAAACTAGCTTCAAACGAAAGTTAGCAAAAAAAGATGATGAGATTGAGCAGTTAAAGAGTGATTCAGAACATTGGAAAAACGAATATTATAAAGCTTATGCTGATATGGCAAACCTTAGAAAAGATATTCAAAAAGATCATGAAGAAGTTCTAAAATACCGCGTTGAAGGATTTGTTGATAATTTATTAGGAGT
>Ga0172378_10000803_pt1 | contig 28407 bp, 24 predicted proteins | sample GrowelOW332metaG_FD_119755 | JGI IMG/M metagenome (GOLD analysis project Ga0172378, IMG submission 119755) | Groundwater microbial communities from an aquifer near a municipal landfill in Southern Ontario, Canada - Pumphouse #3_1 metaG | ecosystem: Environmental > Aquatic > Deep subsurface >...
TACTTCTTGGTAACATAGGAATTGGCTTTGGTGCGGTAAGTCCAAGTGGTAACTTCTCTATCTTTAATGATGTGCTAATTACCTTAGGCTCCTTTTTAATGCTCGTAGGTAGACTTGAGCTCTTTACTGTATATGCGCTCTTTACTAGGTCCTTTTGGAAAAAATAAGAGTTTAACAAAGAGCTATTTTGGAATACTATTGATTATATGAAGCAATATGAGGCAGTAATTGAAACACTAGAAAGATTTAGAGGGATAGCAACCCTCGGAACTCTTTATCAAGAAGTGTTTAAAATAAAAGATTGTGTATGGAATACCAAAACACCTTTTGCTAGCATTAGAAGAATTGTTCAAACGACTGAAGGAATCTTTAAAATAGAACCTGGCTTATATGCTTTAAACAAGTATCAGAAGGAATTGATAGAACAAGGAATTCTTTTAAGAAATACAGCAAAAGATGAGATATTTAGCCATTCCTATTATCAAGCTTTACTGTTAGAAATAGGTAAAATGCGGAATTTCTTAACCTACGCTCCTTCTCAAGATAAAAACAAGAAGTGTTTACAAACAACTATTGGCCAAATTGCTAATACTACCGAGATCCCTCCCTTCACCTTTGAAAATATCATCAACAGAGCTAGAACCGTTGATGTTATTTGGTTCAATGAAAGAAAAATGCCCTCAGCTTTTTTTGAAGTTGAACACTCCACCGACATACAAAATTCTTTACTCAAGTTTTATGAGTTACAAGATTTTAACGCTCAGTTTAAAATAGTTGCTTCTGATTAAAGAAAACCAGAATTTGAAAAGAAACTTAATTATTCAAGTTTTAAAGCGATTAAAGATAAAGTTAATTTCCTCTCCTATGAAGAGCTTTCTCAAATCCATACTTATTATTCAAAATTAGTGAGTCAAAAACTGGCTTTAAACCTTTAATGTTAGATATTTTAAAGAGTTTACCTTTTTCGATAATTGCACATTCTTCCTTGTTGCATTATTATGGAGGACATGAGCAAATATCCATATTCAGAAATAGAACAAAAATGGCAAAAATACTGGGACGACAATAAAACTTTTGTTGTCACTGAAGATTCTTCAATTCCTCGAGAAATGCGTAAATATGTCCTTGATATGTTTCCTTATCCATCTGGTGCAGGACTTCACGTTGGACACCCAGAAGGGTATACCGCAACTGATATCTACTGTAGATATTTGAGAATGAACGGTTATAATGTACTCCATCCAATGGGTTTCGATTCCTTTGGTCTTCCAGCAGAAAACTATGCAATTAAGACCGGTACACATCCAAGTTTAACCACAAAAAAGAATATAGATAATTTTATTCGCCAAATAAAAAGCTTAGGCTTTTGTTATGATTGGTCTAGAGAAATTTCTACTTGTGAAAGTGATTACTACAAATGGACTCAATGGATTTTCCTTCAATTGTTCAAAAAAGGCTTAGCTTATGAATCACACACACCTATCAACTGGTGCCCAGATTGTAAAACTGGTCTTGCTAACGAAGAAGTAAAAGACGGTAAATGTGAGCGTTGTGGTGCTGCAGTTGAACGTAAGAACATCAGACAATGGATTTTAAAGATTACTGCTTATGCTGATAAACTTTTAGAGGATTTAGACCTTTTAGACTGGCCTGAATCTGTAAAAGCTATGCAAAGAAACTGGATTGGAAAATCTGAAGGTGCTTCTGTATTCTTCAAATTAGAAAAGAGTGAAGATCAACTTGAAGTTTTCACCACTCGTTGTGATACTCTCTTTGGTGCAACTTACATGGTAATTGCTCCAGAGCATCCACTTGTAGAAAAAATCACAACAGAAGAACAAAAACCTTTAGTTGCTGACTATATTAAACAAGCAGCTCATAAATCAGATTTAGACAGAACAGATTTAGCTAAAGATAAAACTGGTGTTTTCTCTGGTAGCTATGCTATCAACCCGGTTAATGGTAAAAAGATTCCTATCTGGATTGCAGACTATGTTCTCATCAGCTATGGAACAGGTGCTATCATGGCAGTTCCTGCTCACGATACTAGAGACTGGGATTTCGCTAAGAAATTTGATTTACCAATTATTGAAGTCTTAAAGAGTGAAGTTGATGTTCAAACTCAAGCTTGGACTGAAGACGGAAGCCACGTAAACAGTGAGTTCTTAAACGGTCTTAATAAAGAAGATGCTATAAAGACAATGCTCTCTTGGTTAGAGGAGCACAAATGTGGTCATAAAGAAATTAACTTCAAGTTGAGAGACTGGGTATTTTCAAGACAACGTTATTGGGGAGAACCAATTCCTCTAATCCATTGTGATCATTGTGGTATTGTTCCAGTTCCAGAAGATCAATTACCTCTTACTTTACCTGAAGTTACAAGCTATGAACCAAGTGGCACAGGTGAAAGCCCTCTCGTTAATATTAAAGACTGGGTTAATACCACTTGTCCTGTTTGCGGTCGTCCTGCAAAGAGAGAAACTAACACTATGCCACAATGGGCAGGTTCTTGCTGGTACTATCTAAGATACTTAGATCCTAAAAATAGCGACCAATTCTGTTCTAGAGAAAAAGAAGATTATTGGATGCCAGTAGATTTGTATGTAGGTGGAGCGGAACACGCAGTATTACACTTACTCTATGCACGTTTCTGGCACAAAGTACTTTATGATTTGGGTCTCGTTCACACTAAAGAACCTTTCAAGAGATTGGTTAACCAAGGTATGATTACTAGCTTTGCTTATAAAAACAAAGCAGGTTCTTTAATTCCTATCGACCAAGTTGAAGAGAAAGATGGTAAATTTATTGATAAGACTACCGGTGATGAAGTTGAACAAGTAATCGCTAAAATGTCAAAGAGTTTGAAAAACGTTATCAACCCTGATGATATTATTAGAGACTATGGTGCAGATACTATGAGAGTTTATGAAATGTTCATGGGACCTCTTGAAGTATCGAAACCTTGGGCTACTAATGGTACTGTTGGTGTATACCGTTTCTTAGATAGAATCTGGCGTCTTGCAACAGAAAAAACTATTGAAGATATTGAGATTTCAGCTGAAACCAACAAAATTCTTCATAAGACCATTAAGAAAGTTACCGATGATACCTCATCCTTATCTTTCAACACCGCTATCAGCCAAATGATGGTATTAGTTAATGAGTTATATAAATTAGAAGTGGTTCCTAAGAAAGTATTAGAAACTCTAATTCTTTTGATGGCACCTTATACTCCTCACCTTTGTGAAGAATTATGGCAAATGCAAGGTCATGAGAAATCACTTGCAAACGAGCCATGGCCAAAATATGAAGAAGCACTAACTAAAGATAATACTTATGAATTAGTCTTCCAAGTTAATGGTAAACTCAGAGCAAAGATTGAATTTAGCAAAGATGCTACTAAAGAAGAAATGCTTAAAGCTTGTAAAGAGAATGAAAGAATTCTTCCATGGCTCGAAGGTAAAACGATTGTCAAAGAAATTGCAATTCCGGGAAAGCTTGTAAACATCGTTGTTAAGTAAAACCTAGACCTTATAATAAAACCCTTCTTAAATTCTTAGGAAGGGTTTTTTGTTAATATGACCAAAATCTGACTAGAGAACTAAAGTTATTATTAGAAAAAGGCTATAATATCTACATAGTTAATTATTTACTCTTTTTTGACGTGAATTTTTTTAGTTAGTCTTTTTACATCAAATTCCCCTATTCAAGGAAGCAAATGACGTTTAAAAGCCTTTTTGAAGCTTTCAAGTCCTAAACTCGAGGCCTAATTCTACTAATTTTGATTTCTATCTAACAGGGCTAAACCACCCTTGCTAGTTTCTCGGTAAAGAGAAGGAAGAGCTTGTCCTGTTTCCATCATTACATCGACAACAGAATCGAAAGAAACCTTATGCCTTCCATCAGACATCATAGAAAACACTGCGTGGTCTAAAGCTCTCATACTAGCCATAGCATTGCGTTCAATACAAGGAATCTGAACAAGACCCATCATAGGATCACAAGTTAAACCTAAATGATGCTCCAAGCCCATTTCTGCAGCATATTCAATTTGATGAATTGTACCACCTAAAAGTTGACAAACAGCAGCTCCTGCCATTGCGCAAGCAACACCAACTTCACCTTGGCAACCTACTTCTGCACCACTTATTGAACCATTCTGTTTGACTAAGTTTCCTATCATACCTGCAGTTAACAAAGCTCTTAAGATTCGTTTTTCAGATACATCATAGTATTTTTTCATATAATATAGGGCACCAGGAAGGACGCCACAGCTACCACAAGTTGGAGCTGTTACTATCTCACCACCACCCGCATTCTCTTCTGAAGTTGAAAGGGCGTAAACAAAAGCAGGCGCGCTAGCCCCAAGAGGTCCTGTAAATCCTTTAGTTTTTTCATACATTTGGCAAGCTTTACGTTGAAGTTTTAAGCCTCCTGAAAGTACGCCCTCATTTTGTAAGCCTCTTTCAATTGAAGCTTCCATAACTGACCATACTTTTTTAATGTATTCGATAATCTGAGCTCCTTCAAATTCGATAGGTACTTCCCAAAGTTGAAGCCCTTCTGAATCACAATAAGAGAGTAGTTGCTTCATATTGATACATATATCTTCTGGATACGCAGATTCTTTAGTTATATTAGTTTCCTTCTCGCTAACAACTTTACCACCACCTATTGAATAATAAGTAAGGCTTTCAGTTCGCTCTCCAAAAGTAGCATAAAGCGTCAAGGCATTCGGATGAAAAGGTTTAAACACATCAGGAAACCAAAAAATATCAACGATATAGCCATTTTGCAAAAAGACATCACGAAGTGCTTTATCTGTTAAGTGTCCTTTTCCGGTTGCTGCTAACGAACCATACAATTCCGCTTTATAACTATCTGCATTAGGATATGAAGATAAGAATAAGGAAGCCGCAGTTCGAGGTCCCATAGTATGAGAAGATGAAGGCCCATAGCCTATTCTGTATAATTCTTTAAGTGATTCCATATGACTACATTTGATTATATAAGGTTATACGAAATAAAACAATTCAGTTTTTGATTTGTTGCTCTATTTTGCCATCAATTGTGAGTTCTATAATCAATTCTAGCTTCTTTTCTGGGTTATAAAACGAATATAATCCTGGATACAGAATTAAAGTGTAATAAACCTCTGAATCTATCGAAAAATAAAGATTCGAAAGATTACTATTTGCTGAGTACCACCAGCCAGAAGGCAATTTAGAAATATATAAGGTCTTCGCTTTTAATGGGGTAAAGGTTTTAAAAGTCCCCTCACTTACTTCTTTCATAAATTTTATTAAATCAAAAGCAAGGGGTAAATCTTTCTTAATAACTTCATAGTTTATACTCCTAACACTCTCTTTATTATATTTACTCGTCTGTAATAAAGCAGAAGCAAGAGGACCTTCTGTTTCTGTTAACACAACTCTCTTATCGCCGGGAGTATAACAACTTCCCATTAAAGGACCTTCAAAGTTGAAAGGAGACGCAACAAATACTTGAGTACCATTAGGTTTAATTTTTACTTTTACAGTCTTTTCACCAGGATTTAAGAAGATTTTTTTATATTCTTCACCATTGGAATATTCTAAAAAATATGGTACTTCAACAAACTTTTCATACGAGTGGGGAGATAAGAGCTGTACCTCAACCTCTATAAAGGGTGTAAAGGTACAGCTAGAGAGAAGTAGTAAAAGAGTTAAAGTAACCATATAATAATCAAAGGAAAATAATTGCAAAAACCTTAATATTTCCTATCAAACCTTAAAAAAACCATGGTAACATAAAACATACTAAAAAATAGGAGAAAAGTATGGTTGTTAATACTGGGGCTTTATTAATCGTAATTGGTTATTTAGTGGGTATGCTCGTTATTGGATTTGCTGTAAGCAAAACCAAGATCAAAAACAGTTCAGACTACATGATTGCAGGAAGAAGAATGGGTGTCTTTATGATTGCCTTCTCCCTCTCGGCAAACAACATTGGTGGTGGTTCGACTACAGGACTGGCCAGCAAAGCTTTTGGCGCTTGGGGTCTGAGTGCTATCTGGTATGTTTTAGCCGCTTCCGTTGCAATGATTCCTATTGCATGGTTTGCTCCAAAAATTAGAAAGACAATGGCAATTACCATTCCTGAAGTTATAGGACGTCGTTTTGGAAAGTCTAGCTCTCTCTTTTCTGCTATTCTTAACATACTTGCCTTATTCTGTTTGACTTCTTCTCAAATTGCTGCATCTGGAGCAGTTATTACAACATTAACAGGTATTCCTTTAAACGTTTGTTTATTAATAGCTGGTATAGTAATTATTTTATATACAACTCTTGGTGGTATGATCGCTGACCAAATTTCAGACCTTCTTCAATTTATAATTATTTTAGTTGGTTTAGCTATCGCAACCCCTATAGTTATTAAAGGTTGTGGCGGTTGGGCAGCTATTTCTGCAAAGCTTCCTGGTGAACAACTGAGTATCTCTAAAATTGGTTGGGTAGTAATCTTTGGTTATATCTTCAACTATTTCTGTACCTTCTTATCAGGACCAGAAATGATTAGCCGTTTTGAATCTGCAAAAGATGAAAAAACTGCTAAATATGCTTCATTAGTATCTGCCGCCTTAATGGCAGCTATGGCAGTATTTCCAACCTTGTTAGGGCTTGCAGCCCTTGCAATGCAAGATGTACTTCCTGGAATTACAGCTAAAACAAGTATGATGGCTGTAACCCAGCATTTTGCACCAACAATTGTTACAGGATTGGTATCTGCGGCTATTATTTCAGCAACTATGAGCTCGGCAGACTCCAACTTGTTATGTATGTCTACAATGATGATTAACGATATTTACAAACCTTTCCTCTCTAAAGGAAAAGTGTTAGATGATAAACAAACAATCTTCTACACCAGAGTTTGTAACGTTTGTGCAAGTCTGGTTGCAATGTTAGTATCACTACTTGGTGTTAACATCATCACTATGAATACCTTTGCTTTTGCAATTAGGTGTGCAGGACCTTTTGCAGCTTATGCTCTTGGAATGGTTATTCCACGCGCTACAAAGCATTCCGGTCAAGTTTCAATTATCACCGGAACAATAGGTGTTATTATTTGGCAATTGCTCTCTAAGGGAGATTTCCTCTTTGGAATATTACCTGTTGTCTTTGGTTGTGGAATTGGCACAATCACCTTCTTCCTTATCAACTTAATTGAATGGAAGAAAGGTGTTGAAGCTGCGCCTTCTGCTTATCTTGAAGATTAATTAATGTGCGGCAGAAAATAAGCCAAGCACTCTGAAACTGACAGTCGCCTCTTTTAATGAAGGGGTGACTTTTTTTAATTGTTCTTCATCTGTTAATTCAAGCTCTACAAAGAAGGAATACTCCCAAGGTTTGCCTGGAATTGGGCGTGATTCCAATTTCTTCATATTCAGCCCGTTGTCTGATAAAATCTTGAGTACATTAAACAAAGCGCCAGGATTATTACTTACAGAAAAGAGGATAGAAGCACAATTAAGTTTTGAACTAGATCGGAATTGCTCAGCATTCTCTTCACGGCTTATTACATAAAATCTTGTGTAGTTTAAAGGATTAGATTCTATTCCTTCAGCAAGCAAACAAAGATTGTTGAAAACTGCTGCAGGAGCCCCTGCAATAGCTGCCAAGGATTTATCCTTTTGCGCTTTTACAAACGAAACTGCTCCAGCGGTATCGAAGAAAGGAATCGCTTCCGCTTGTGGTAAATTCTGTTCAAGATAGTTTTTACATTGTAAAAGTCCTTGAGGGTGAGAATATACTTTCTTGATATCCTTCAATTCAACCCCTTCAAAACCAATGAGGTTGTGGATAATTCGGACCGTTTGCTCGCCTACTACTGTCAAGCTTGGGTGAGAGGCTAACAAGTCTAAAGTGTCAAAAATTGTACCTCCTAAAGTATTTTCAACAGGGAGTACTCCATATTTAGCCAAGCCGGAAGCAACAGAGTCGAAAGCTTGTGCAAAAGTCTGGCAAGGTAAAACTTTAACTTCTTCATCAAAAGTTCGCCTTACTGCAAGTTCACTAAAAGCACCTCGCTCTCCTTGGAAAGCTATAATATTAGAAGACTTTACTGAAGGTTGAGCACTTTCATCTTTAATTGTTTGAGGAATAATTCTAGGAGCCTTTTCTAAAGATTTACCAACAACTGGACAAAGAATTTGTATATCTCTAACTAATTTTTCAAATTGTTTAGGATATAAAGATTGAGGTCCATCAGATAAAGCTTTTTCTGGATGATTATGTACTTCCACGATTAACCCAGAAGCACCACTTGCAACAAGGGCTAAAGACATTGGAGCGACCATATCTCTAATACCGGTCGCATGAGAAGGGTCTCCAATTACTGGAAGGTGGGTTAATTTTTGTACTACAGGAATAGCGGAGCAATCGAGAGTGTTACGGGTTGCTCTTTCATAAGTTCTAATACCACGTTCACAAAGAACTACTTGGTCAGTTCCATTAGCCATCAAATATTCAGCTGCCATCAACCATTCTTCGATAGTTGCACAAAGGCCACGTTTCAATAATACTGGCATTCCAGTTTTTCCAACTTCTTTTAAAAGTTCGAAATTCTGCATATTTCTGGCACCAATTTGGAACATGTCGATATAATGAGTCATCATTTCTACATCTTTAGGAGAAACAACTTCAGTAGTAACTGGCATATCATAAGCTTTTCCAGCTTCTTGTAAGTATTTTAAGCCCTCTTCTCCAAGACCTTGGAAAGAATAAGGACTGGTTCTAGGTTTAAAAGCACCACCACGTAAGATTAAGGCCCCACTTTCTCTAACTTCTTTAGCAATGCTCATGATTTGTTCACGGCTTTCAATCGCACAAGGACCTGCCATTAAGACTACACGATTTCCGCCTATCTTAACTTTACCTACTTGAACAATAGTATCTTCTTTTTTGAGTTCACGAGAAGCTAACTTATAAGGCTTTGAGATAGGAACTACAGAGGCAACTCCAGGAAGTACTTCAACTTCTCTTGGGTCCATATAAACTTTTCCAACCGCTCCTAAAACAGTATCTTCTTTTCCAACAATTTCTTTAACGATAAAACCTTTATCTTCTAGAATTTGTTTAATATTGTCTTTTTCTGAGGGTAAAATGGTTTGCTTTAATATTATGATCATATCTGTCCTACCTTAAACATATATTCTTATGTTTAGGGTAGGATACATAAGAAGCTCTAAAATATTCAAGATTTATAATGAAAAAAACATCTATCTAAGAGTATAATAGGCCACTATGATTAACAACACGATAGACTATGAAGAACTCTTTGACTCAATCTTTACTCAGTTTAAAGAAGTATTAGTAGAACTTAATGATTATACGCTACCCTCTGTTAGCCAAATAGCAATAAAATATGAGGCAAATCCTTACCTTATATTACTATCTACCCTTATCTCGTTAAGAACCAAAGATGAAGTCACTTTAAAAGCTTCAGATAGGCTCTTTAGTCTTGCTCAAACTCCAGAAGAAATGTTGGAACTTACACCTGAGGCAATTGAAAAAGCTATCTACCCCTCTCTTTACTACAAAAGAAAAACTCAGAATATTATTAAGATTTCACAAATACTAATCACAGAGTATAACAGCCAAGTACCTAACGAAGCCAAAGCGTTATTAACACTTCCGGGAGTGGGAATAAAAACAGCTAACTTAACTCTTAATTTAGGTTTCAATATTGAGGCTATTTGTGTCGATTGCCATGTACATACTGTTGCAAATCGCATGGGGTTAATAAAAACTACGACACCAGAAGATAGTGTCGTAGCTTTAAGTGCTATAATGCCTAAAAGATTTTGGATTCCCCTTAATGAACTCTTTGTAAGTTATGGGATGCAAGTTTGCACCCCACAAAGTCCAAGATGTTCTCTTTGTCCTAGAACTTTGTTTTGCCCCAAAATAGGAGTGGGGAAAACAAGATAATTATTTTTTAATTGATGGAACAGTTACTTTGATAATTGGAAGTAATACCATCAAATGATAGATAAGAGATTCTAACCAATAGAACCACTCTGAACCATCTACGCCTTTAAGACCATAAACAAAATCTGAAAAGACAATTACAAGAATCCAAACGATACTAATAATTCCAAGGCTTATCTTTACATAAGTGTTGTTAATTCCCTTAAAGAAAGAAGGAATGATCATCAAAACACCGCAAAGGATTAATACAATTCCTAAAATAATATTAAAGGCTTCATTATCGATCGCACGATACAAGCCATTATCAGTATTACCAAGGCATCCTTGAATACCAATACAAATGAACAATAACCCAATTAAAATCTTGAGCAATAGGTTAGAATCTAAAGCAACAGCTTTAACCATTGTACTACTAGCTTTTTTTGCCATTTTTGAACTCCTCCAAAGTAGAAATTACAGGAATTACATGAAAAGCGGGTACTTCATAAGGATGAGCTTTAAGCAAGGCACTTATTACTTGCTCCACCTCCTCATCTTTTACCGCTACCTCTAATCTATATTCTACAACTTTCTCAACTTCCTTAATCTTACCGATATAAGGATTTGCACCTTCTAAAGCTCTAAACTGTCCGTCTCCTTTACAACACCAAGCACAAGAATCATAAGAACCTATGTGCCCAGCTCCTGCAGCAAACAAACTATTTTTAACTTCTTCAAGATGAGTTTGAGGAATATAAGTTACCAAGATATACACTTTACTGTAGCTCCCTTTATTTGTTAAACTAACTTCATGATAAAGCTTTTTGTTTTCTTAGGAAACCCTGGAAAAGAATATTTTACAACAAGACATAATGCGGGTTTTATTGCCTCAGATATGTTATATCCTTCAGCACTTTGGCAAACAAAATTTAATTCGCAATTTGCAAAAGAAGGTAACACAATACTACTTAAACCTTTAAGTTTTATGAACTTATCAGGAATATCGGTATCACAGGCTACAACCTTTTTTAAATTAAAGAGTGAGGAAATAGCTGTTTTTCATGATGATTTAGAGCTTCCTCTTGGAACAATAAAATTAGAAAAAGGAGGACCGCTTCATGGTCATAATGGACTGAGAAGCATAAAAGAAAGAATAGGAAGTGACAATTTTTACCATGTAAGAATTGGAATAGGAAGGCCTAAGTTTGGTAATGTTGCCTTGTATGTTACCACACCTTTCTCCACTGACGAAATGATTACACTCTCACAAAAGAAAGGAGAGCTAGAATCTGTAGTAAAGAAACTACAAGGGGTAAAATAATGCAATTTAACCAAGCTGATAGAGATGCTTATTACCGTTACAAAGAATTTTTGACCAGAGAAATCTTTGAAGCTTTTATTGAAGATGTGGATATAAAAAATATTGATATAGAACACTTATATTCTGAATTTTGTTATGAAGTAGATTATCAAGAAGATTGTAATATAGGCTATGAAAAAGATGCTTTTGATAAAGTCTTAAGCGTTTTAGTAAAATAACTTATCAAAACACCCTTAATGATTAATGAAATTTTTAAGTTATAGTTTATATTTTATTTATTCATTCCACTTTTATGATATACTTTACCTATAATCCCAACTATTTAAGGAGAATTAAATAATGGAAAAAAGAGATCTTCGAATTGCAAAAATTATTCGAGAAGATTTACACAATACGAATCCTTTGTTTGTTACAACCTATGATTTAAAAGCACTTTATAAGGAATCAACAGATTTTAGTTTTCAATATAATGAAATGCTTAAAAAACGTGGTTTAGAGGACTCAAGTTATCTTTCACCAGGAAAAATTCACGCTACTGCTCTTTTACACATTTTGTATCAATCGGTATTGAGCCAATACTTAAAAGATGAAAATCCAGATTACTTTAAAAGAGTCATCAATCTTGTAAATGGCGATAAAAATATTCAAGATGTACTAGTTTTCTACTCCAACAATTTTCCTTCTCCTCTGTTATCTACCTTAAAATTAGCACCTTACTACAATGATTTAGAAAACTTACGTGCTTTTTTTATCCATCAAGTATTATTAGCAAACCCTGCTTTAATAAAAGCCGCAGGTCCTTTAATTGCACCGGAAGGGTTAAGCTTTCCTAAAACCGTTAAGGCTTTAAACAGTCTCGTTGGTAGTTATAATAATGACAATGGGGATGAAGAAGATGATATCTTCTTACTCCTTACAAAACCTGCAAGACTATTTCCAAACAGCTTAAAAGACCAAATCAATTTTATTATCAAAGAATGGAATGGTTTAATTCCTCAAGAATTCGTTTCAATGCTCAGCTCAGCAATTGACTTTATCAATGAAGAAGAAAAAGACCATGGTACCGGCTTTGTTGGAAAACCAGAAACTTATGTTCCAGACTATTCTTCAGAAAATATTGAATATGAAGCGTTCTCTACAGATACCGACTGGATGCCAAAAGTTGTTATGATCGCTAAATGTACTTTAGTTTGGCTAGATCAACTTTCCAAATGGTATAATAAAGAGATTACTACTCTTGACCAAATTCCAGATAAAGAACTTGACTTACTCCAAGAACGTGGCTTTAATGCACTTTGGTTAATCGGACTTTGGGAGCGCTCAGAATCGAGTAAAACAATTAAAAACCTTTGCGGAAATCCTGATGCAGAAGCTTCAGCATATTCTTTAAAAGATTATGAGATTGCTTCCAACATAGGTGGATGGGAGGCCTTAGAAAACCTTCGCCATCGTTGTGATATTAGAGGAATTAGATTAGCTTCCGATATGGTACCAAACCATACCGGGATCGATGGTGCTTGGGTATTTGAACATCCTGAGTATTTCATCAGCCAAGACTTTGCACCGTTCCCGTCTTATACCTATAACGGTCCAGATTTATCTAAAGATCCTAACATTGAAGTCAAGATTGAAGATCACTATTACAATCGAACCGATGCCGCTGTCACCTTCCGTTGGAGAAATAGAAATACTAACGAAACTCGTTATATTTTCCATGGTAATGATGGCACAACGATGCCTTGGAATGATACAGCACAGCTCGATTATCTCAATGCAGAGACTCGAGAGGCTGTTATTCAGAAGATTTTGCATGTTGCAAGAAACTTCCATATTATCAGATTTGATGCTGCAATGACCTTAGCAAAACGACATATTCAACGCCTTTGGTATCCAAAGCCGGGTACCGGTGGAGATATTGCAGGTCGTGCAATTCATGCAATTCCAGATAACGAATTCAACGCCTTAATTCCTCAAGAATTCTGGAGAGAAGTAGTAGATAGAGTTGCGCAAGAAGTGCCAGATACTCTCTTACTTGCTGAAGCATTTTGGATGATGGAAGGATATTTTGTTAGAACACTCGGCATGCACCGTGTTTATAACAGTGCTTTCATGAATATGCTTAAGAACCAAGAAAACCAAAAATACCGAATGGCAATTAAGAATACCTTAGTGTTTGAACCTGAAATCTTAAAGCGTTATGTCAACTTTATGAATAATCCAGATGAAGAAACCGCTATTACTCAATTTGGTGATGGTTTTAGATATTTCAGTATTTGTACTATCTTATCAACTCTTCCTGGACTTCCAATGTTTGGTCATGGTCAAATTGAAGGCTTTAAAGAAAAATATGGCATGGAATATAAACGTGCTTACTGGAATGAGACCCCTAATGATTGGATTGTTGAACAACATGCTAAAAAGATTTTCCCATTGCTTAAGAAGCGTTATTTATTCTCAGGAGTAGAACACTTCAATATTTATGATGCTTATAATAATGGAGCTGTAGAAGAATCTATCTTTGCTTATGCAAACGGAACAGATGCTGAAAAGACTTTAGTTTTGGTAAACAACCAATATGAAAGAACCTATGGTAGAATTAAAACTTCAGCTCCAAAGCTTAAGAAGAATGGTGAAGATTCTACTCAAGTGACTGTATCGCTTGCAGAAAACCTAGGTCTTTCCTTTGGTGGCAGAAAGTTTGTCATTTATGAGAATTTCTCCTCAGGTTTAACTCATTTGATGCCTTCCATTAAACTCTTTGAAGAAGGTTTCGAATTCACCCTTGATGGTTATGATTCAATGGTAATTTGGAATATTCGTGAAGTTGAAGATATCGATGGTAATTTCGATAAGTTATACAACTTAATTGGCAACTCCGGTGTTAGAGATATCAACAAAGCAATTTCTCTTTTAAGATTAAAACCCCTTTATAAGTTAATTGATAACTTTAGAAGTGATTCCTTTATTAAAGAAATTACTGCTATCGTTGCAGGAAAAGCAAAATCTCAAAATGAAAAGAGCTTACTTTTAACTATTGCAGAATGCTATACCAGACTTTATGCAAGTTTCGATTCTCTCTCAGAGCCTATTAAAGCTCAGCTATTAAGAGAGCCTAGAGAGATTCAAGCTAAAGAGATGATTAAAGAAATTAAACAGCTTTCTGCGATCTTCTCCCAAAAAGCTGAAGACAAAGTTTTTGTAAACTATGCGGGACTCGCAGAAGCTTTACCTTTACTTCTTGCTATCTCAATTGTAATTAAGCCTTTTATTGAGGATGATAGTACCGTTTTAGAAGCTGCAACCTTGTCAGATAAACTCTTACTCGATTCCTTCTATGAGAACTGGGGTAAAGATTTAGAATTGAGTGAAAACGAGCTAAAGCGAATTGTTCACTCTGCTGCTATTTTTGAAACCGTTGGAAAGTTGGTAGACCTAGAGCTCTCTACTGATCCAATTGATATTCTTACCGATATCTTTGATAACAAAGTTTGTAAAGATTATGTCAATGCAAATGAATATCAAGGTACTGTTTGGTATAACAAGGAATCAATGCAGCAAACAATTTTAATTTCTGCCTTGTCTATTTCAATTTTTAATGAGAATAAAGATAAGTTTAATGCAGCCGAATTTGTGGCTACGCTCTTAAAAGCGGAAGCAAAAGCGGAATACAAATTAAATAAGCTTATCAAATAAAGGGTAAAAGAGAGATGTCAAAATTATTTTGGCATCTCTTTTATTCGTTTCGTTGACTATAATAATTAGTTGCGTTAATCTTTTAGTAATATGAAAACATGGATTCTATATTTAGCCTCTTTGTTGATGGCTTTTTCAACAACTTTAATATTTGGCGATTCAGCTACAGCTTTATCGATCTTCCAAACGTTGTCTTCCTTCGTGCTCCAAATTGGTTCACTTATTTATATACCACTACTATTTATAGGAGTAGCTTCTGGAATTGCTTCGCTAAGAAGAGATTCTTTAACCTCCAAAGTACATACAAGTGCAATATTATGGATTCTGTTTACCACTGTTATTTTACCTCTAATTGCAGTTAGTATTTACTATTTTTACCCAACCAAATTTCCAGTAAGCTCTACAGCAGGTTCTCAATCGATACAAGAATCTATATTTGCAGTTGCTTCCTCCTCCTCAGTTTCAGCGTTATCGGGTAATCCTTTTTATACTTTTGCAGTTTCCTCAACCTTCTTATTACCAATTTTAGTATTAGCTTGGTTGTTCGGTTATGCTTTAAAACCTAATGTAGATGTTATCAAACCAGCTTATGCTGTGTTTAATTCACTTTCTGAAGTGATGTTTAGAATTTCACATTACTTTTCTGTTTTTGGATACTTTTTAGTTTACATCCTAGCAACTAAGTTTTTCCTTTCTCTCTATAATGAAAAAACTATATTTGTATCACCTATTTTCATGATTACAATTTTAGCAATCGTAGTTGCAATTGATTTAATTATCTTACCTCTTATTTATTTGATAATCACGAGACATAATCCTTATAAGCTTTTATATAGAACTTTAGCAGTATCAATTGCTTCCTTAGTTGGGGCAAATGCAAACTATACTTCCCCATTAATTGAATCTATCTCTCGCCATAACTTAGGAGTCCAAAAGCGCATTTCAGCCTCTCTGACTCCGTTATTTGCAATCTTTTCAAAAGCGGGTTCCGCTACTATGGCGTCCATTGCTTTAGCCTCAATTATTTATGCAACAACAGGAGAATTACCAACCTTTAAGATTCTTGCAATAATTGCACTCCTTTCTTCCCTTTCTGCTTTTGCTTCAAGCTCAGCAATGGGATTTGAAATCTCTTTTATCCTATTCTGCGTGATGAAGCTGGGTAAAATTACCTTATATGGTGCTGAGATGACCTTATTTGGACTTGTTCCCCTATTCTTGGGATTAGGATATTTAATCGATACAGAAATTACCTTAATGGGTCTTTCAATAGCTAGTATAAAATCTAAAACTAATTGTCCAACCCTTTATAACGATATTCTTTAGGATAACTTATGAAAGCAAGGCATCTTTCCCATCTTGCATTAATACTGCAAATAATTTTAGCTCTGTTCTTTTGCTGGACCTCTGCCTTTACTATTTTCAAAAGTTTCAACGAGGATTCTTTAATTTTTATTCAATCTCTCTATGATTTCCTACCTTGCTTTGTTATCTGTATAGCTTCCTTAATAACTGAAATTATTCTGACGGTTAAGCATAAGTCTCACTTATCGGAAAGAGAATTGTTACCTTTGCTATTTCTATTTATCACACTGCAAAATATAGTAGTGTTACCAAAACTCTATTTCTATTCCACTTCTTATCCCATTTACTACATAAATGGTTTTATTATAGCTTCTCGCTTTGTCTTAATAATGGTCTCAGTTCTTTTCCTTTTTTCCTCCCTCATTATGATAGGGGCCCAAATTCCAAAGAATTCAGCTATTTCCACAATCTCTTGTGTTGTCGCCTTAATGATTGCTTTAATCATTCCTATAGATACAAATTACATTACAAACTTAGGTGGTAATGATATCTACAATTCAATATTCGTAATATTGATAATAGTTACTTTCGTTATTTCGATTATTTTAAATACTCTTACTATTTTTTCAAATGAAGTAACTAACAAAAACATAGAAAAGAATATTGCCTTCTGCTTTATGCTACTTGCTGAAATCTTCATAGTCTTTAATTTAAATGCACCAGCTCTTCCTTTTATTGGAGTTGGTCTCTATGTTATAAGCAATATTCTTTTAATTGCTTCTTCTAACAATTATTAAGATTAAAAAATTCCTCCTATCAAAATTTCTTTCAATAAGAGGAACTCATTTGTTTTAAACTATATCTTAGTTCATTTCCACAATTGATTTATCGTAATCTGCAGGTGGAATGTAGCCTAATAAAGCCATACAAGTAGCTGCAATGGAGGAAATACCAAGGCCTTCATTTAAAGTCTTTGAATATTCACCGTTGTAAGCTGGATCGTAGATGATGCAAGGTACAGGGTTTAAAGAGTGAGAAGTCTTAGACTTAGGATCGCCATTAGCTTTAGTCTTAACACTACCATCTTTTCCATGCTCATACATATCATCAGCATTACCGTGGTCTGCTGTGATAACTAAAATACCACCAGTCTCTTCAATAGCTGCTCTAATTCTACCAATTTGTAAGTCCATAGCTTCCATGGAACAAACTACAGCTTCAAATACGCCTGTATGTCCAACCATATCGCCATTAGGAAAATTCAATTTGATATAATCCCATTTACCGCTCTTAATTTCTTCAATAACTCTGTCTGCTATTTCAGCACACTTCATCCAAGGTCTTTGTTCAAAAGGAACGATATCAGAAGGTACTTCAACATACTGCTCCAATTTCTCATTAAAATAACCAGAACGGTTGCCGTTGAAGAAATAGGTAACGTGACCAAATTTTTGAGTTTCAGAAATTGAGAATTGTTTCACTCCTGAATTGCAGAGATATTCTGCCATTACTCTTGAAAGAGAAGGAGGAGAAACAAGATATTGGTGAGGAACGTGAAGGTCTCCATCATATTCCATCATTCCGGCATATTCTACTTGTGGAACACGCTTTCTATCAAACTCTGTTAAATCTTTAGCTTCGAAAGCTTTTGTAATCTCTAAAGCTCTATCGCCTCTAAAATTAAATAGAATTACAGAATCGCCATCTTCAATGGTTCCAACTGGTTTTCCATCTTTACCAATAACAAAAGGAGGTAAATCTTGGTCAATTGCATGAGTCTCATTTCTTAAGGTTTCAATTGCTTCATGAGCAGAGTCAAACATTCGTCCTTCCCCTAATACATGAGTATACCAACCTTTCTTAACCATATCCCAGTTAGCATTATATCTATCCATAGTGATAACCATACGACCACCACCGGATGCAATACGTGCATCGAATGACGCATCATTAAGAGAGTTTAAGAACTCTACAAAGGGATCAAAATAATCTAAAGCACTTACTTCACCAACATCACGACCATCTAAGAGAGCATGAATTCTAACTTTCTTAACTCCATCTTTCTTAGCTTCTGTTACCATAGCCTTTAAGTGGTTAATATGTGAGTGTACATTACCATCAGAAAGTAAACCAATGAAATGAAGAGTTGAATCTTTTGCTTTGCAATTTTCAGCTAACTTCTTCCAAGTAGCACCTTCAAACATATGACCGCTTGAAATAGATTCTGAAACTAAACGTGCACCTTGAGCGAAAACACGTCCGCAACCCATTGCATTATGGCCCACTTCACTATTTCCCATATCATCATCAGAAGGAAGTCCTACAGCAAGTCCATGAGCTTTTAATTTTGTCCAAGGAGCAACAGAATAAAGCGAATCTAAATTCTTTGTCATTGAGGCAGCAACTGCATCTCCTGCAGAATATTTACCAAACCCGACACCGTCCATTATAACGAGCACTACTGGCCCTTTTCTAGAAATTTTTCCAGACTTTTTTAAAGCTTCTGTCATTTATTATATCCTTATATTAATAATATATATTATACTTAACCTATTTTTCAAGAATAGCAGTTGCTTCTTGTAACCAAACAAGAGTTTCTTTTTCAACTTTATCCTTGAAAGACTCAAAAATCCACTTATGATAACTATTAATCTGCTTTAGCTCTATATCAGATAATAAAGATAAGTCGATTAACTCTCTTTCATAAGGTACCATGGATAAAGTTTCAAACGATAAGAATTGGCCAAATTGAGTTTTGGCTGCTCTCTGAACTGCGATCAAGTTTTCTATACGAATACCATATTCGCCTTCTTTATAAAGTCCTGGTTCATTAGAAAGCACCATACCTACTTTTAAAGGTTCCTTGTTTACTCTAGTAGAAATACTACAAGGTCCTTCATGCACATTCAGCCTACAGCCAACTCCATGGCCGGTTCCATGATAAAAAGACATACCTGCTTGCCATAAGTATTGTTTAGCAAGGACATCGAGTTGAGGTCCGTAAGTACCTTCAATAAACCAACAGCTTCCTAAAGCAAGATGGCCTTTCAAGACTATTGTGTAATCACGCTTTTGAGCTTCTGTTGCTTTTCCAAATAACAAAGTTCTTGTTAAATCGGTAGTACCATACTCATATTGAGAACCGGTATCTAAAACTAACAAGTTATCACTATCGATTAAAGATGAAGTTTCCTTTGTTGCACTATAGTGGCACATTGCCCCATGAGGACCAAAACCAGAAATAGGACCAAAGGAAGGCTCTAAATAGCCTGGCATCTTTTGTCTTTCTTCTTCAAAGAGAGTCGATACTGCAATTTCATCAAGGTTTGTTTTATTTTTAAGTTTAGCTCTAAAATTAGCATAAGCAATACCATCAAAGTAATGAGCTTTTCTCATTCCTTCTAATTCAGCTTCGTTCTTTTGAGCTTTAGCAAGGGTCGAAAAGTCCATTCCTAAAACACTATCACAATTGAAGTATTTGGCAAAACTTTGGTTTACTTTATTATCATCATAATAGAATTTAAGAGTATTAGAATCTAGTTGCTCATAAATAGCATCATAGTCTGCTATTTTACAAACCTTTTCAACTTCCGCTTTTAACCCTTCATTAAAACGCTTTGGGTTAATAAATAAAATAGCCTCATCAAGAGTTACTAGCAAATATGCAACAAATACTGGTGAATGTGGGATATCGTTAGCACGTAGATTAAGAGCCCAAGCAATATCATCTAAGGAAGCAATCAAAGTTGCATTTGTTCCCTTTTTAGCTAATTGATGACGAATCATATCTAGTTTTATTTTACGACTTACACCAGCATATTCTAATGCAAAGTCTTCACACTTTGAAAAAGGGAAAGCTGGTCGGTCGGTCCAAAAGCTATCTAAAAGATCTGGAGTTGCTTCAAAGCTAATCTGTTTTTTAGCAAAACGTGTTGAAAGCTCCTTGAACTGTGCAATGGAAATTGTCTTACCATCAACTCCCAATTTAGCACCTTTTAAAAAGGTATTCTCAATGAAATCATAAGGATTTAAAGTCGATTCAAAATCTAACTTCATTAAAATAAACTCACTATTTTCTATCTGCTTTGCACCTTGAATATAATAGCGACTATCGACCCATAAATAAGCTTTGTTCTTTGTAACTAATACAGTACCAGCGCTACCAGTAAATCCAGAAATGAATTCTCTACTTCTAAAATAAGCTGAGACATATTCACTTTGATTATAATCAGTACCGGTAATTAGATAACCTTCAAGTTTATTTTCTTCCAGTTTTTCTCTTAATAGGCTTAACTTCTTGTTTATGTCCATTTTTATCCCCTTTATTACAAATTATATATAATATAATACCACCTAAAATCATTGCTAAACAAAAGATTTGTCCTTTTGAAATGTTTAAAAAAGACTCAAATAAGGCAATATTGCTACTCTTTTCACCCCAAGCTAATACATAGCCGATATCGCTATCTGGTTGTCTACAATACTCAATTAAAAATCTAAATACTCCATAACCCACTAAATAGGAACTTAACATAGTCCCTGGCGCTTTATGTTTTTTTACCATCAAAGGCCTTATTATAAACCAAAGAATCAAAAATAAAACAATTCCTTCAAACAAGGCTTCATAAAGCTGTGAAGGATGGCGTGGGAGATTAATCATATCTCCCGGAGTATAGGCAATATTTAATTTATCAGCTATTTCTCTGACCCAAAGCTTTGAGCTAGAGAAAGAAGGAGCTGTGGGAAAGACCATTGCCCAAGGAAGAGTTGATACTCTACCATAGAGTTCCATATTGATGAAGTTTCCAAGACGCCCAAAGGTATAACCTAAAGGAATTACTGCAACTATTAAATCTACAACTCTTAAAAAAGGTAAGCTTTTACGTTTACAGTATAAAAAGGCTCCTAACAAAGCTCCTATTACACCACCATGATAGCTCATTCCCGGAAGTCCTACAAAAACTCCATCTCTAAAAGGCCAGAAAATCATATGAGGATGAGTTAAATAGTATTGTGCATCGCTATAAAATAATACCGAAAATAAACGAGCAAAGAATAGCAAGCCTACAATTGTCCACAAAAACAAGGTCTCAGAATCATCCCTAGTAAGAGTTAGCTCGTTATTCCTCTTTATTTGGTATCGAAATATCACAAAGGTGATAAAAAAAGCAACCAAATACATTACTGCATACCATCGAATAGGTAGAAAGGAAAAGATTTCAGGTTTTATCCAAGAAGGAAAGTTTATAAATAATGCCATATGAAAAGGATAACTATACAAAGTAAAAATTTCAATCAAATCTCTTAATTATGTAAATAATTATGCTGCAAGGATAAGAACTTGGAACTATACTTTCATTAATTTATTGGTTATATTTATCACATGAAAAAATTTAATATTTTTATTACGCTTTTACTCACTTCCTTGTCTCTTATTTTTGCCCAACCAAGAGCAGAACAAGTAACCCCTTTAGATATAAATGTTCAAAACAACTTTTCTTCCACGAACACTCAAAGCATTCTGAATTCTTCAGATATAACTTCTTCTTTAATAGAGATTAACAATATTTATAGATATATTGATGCTAACTTTCTATACGAAGTCGACCCAGATAAAGTCAAAGAAGGCCTCGCTTCGGGCTTAATGAATAGCCTAGGAGATGAATATTCTTACTACATCTCAAAAGAAGATAGCCAAGAATATGCAGAAGATACTTCAGGAACTTATGTAGGAATTGGAACTTATCTAACTAAGATGAATCCTTCCTATACAGATTATAAAGACCCAAAAACTTATATGGTTCAAATTGTTTCTCCCTTTCCCGGAGGCCCTGCAGACAGAGCTGGCATTCGTGCTAATGATTTAATCTCCCATGTTAATGGCCAAGATATTTCAGAATTAAATGATAAGGAAGCTAGTAAGTTAATAAGAGGGAGTAAGGGCGAGCCTATCACACTTACAATTCACAGAGGCGATAGCACTTTTGATATCACCTTAAAACCTGAAGTTGTAACTACTCCCAACCTCACAAAAGGCGTAATAGGTAATAATATTGGCTATATCTTTATCTACAGCTTTAACCTTCAAACAGGTAATCTTGTAAAAGAGGCAATTGAAGAATTGCTCAAACAGAACATTAAAGGCTTAATTATCGATTTAAGAAACAACGGAGGAGGGACTGTAGATACAGCCTTACAAATTGCAGATTTCTTCATTGATGACGGACCTCTACTCACTATTGAATTTAAGGAAGGCAGTAAGAACCAGCCTATTAGATACATCGCTAATGAAGGTAGTATTGTTCCACAAGACTTACCTATAGTAATTCTTGCCAATGGCGGAACCGCTAGTTCCAGCGAAATTCTTACCGCAGCTCTTAAAGAAAATGGTAGGGCAACTGTAATTGGTTCTAAGACCTTTGGAAAAGGGATTATGCAAAATGTCATCGCCTTCTTAGATGGTTATATCCAATTCACCTATGCGCATTATCTTACTCCCCTTAACAATGACATCCACAAAGTTGGAATAGAACCAGATATCCTTGTTGAAGACATTGAATACACTAAAGAAGAAATGGCGTCTTATGCTAAGTTTGTTAATACTAGTGCCGTGAAAGATTATGTTGAGAAAAACAGTACCTATTCGATTGAAAATATTGAACATTTTGCAAAAGAAAATGCAGATAGTAATGTACCTTCAACTATTCTTAAGCTCTTAGTTAGAAATGAATATATTTACATGATGGATTATGAAGATCGTCCAATTGTAGATACTACTTATGATGAACAACTTAACAGAGCCTTACAATATTTTGAACAGGGTAAATAATGCGTGTTTTTATATTAGATAAAGCCTTTAGCGGTGAAACAATTTATATTCTTAGAAAAAGGGAAATTAACTACCTAAAGAATGTATTACGTTTAAAAAACGATGAGATATTCACCGCTCAAGACATCAAGGGCAATTATTATCAAGCAAAACTGCAAGATAGCACACTAACTCTTTGTCAAACAGACAACCCTGAAAGCACCTTGCTTGATCATCTTTCAGGCTTTAAAGGAGAGTTTGTTAAAATTACAGTTTACCAAGCGCTTTGTAAGGGCAAAAAGAATGAACAAATAGTTAGAGCCTTGACAGAAACAGGAATTACAAAAATCTGCTTTATCACCTCTCAGTTTACTCAAGAACAAGAGCTAAACGAACATGATATCCTTCGCTTAGAAACAATCATAAAAGAAGCAGTTCAACAAAGTGGAGCTAAAACAGTTCCTCCCTTAACACCAGTTACAAGCTTTAAACAAGCCCTTTCTACAGCCACAGGCTGTAAAATAATGCTACATCAAAGCTTATTGAAAAATTCTAAGACTCTTTTTGAGGTGATAAAAGGACAAACTGAAATCTCTCTTTTTATCGGTAGTGAAGGTGGCTTTAGTGATGAAGAATGTTTAGCTTTTGAAAACGAAGGCGGAAATGCAGTTCTTTTAAAGACCAATATCTTAAGAGCTGAGAATGCCGGACTCTATACAGTTGGTGCAATTCAGACCTTTTTAAATTGATTACTCACATTTGAGAGTTGCCAGATACTCACACTCTGTTATTCTATTGGTTGTGAGGCGTGTTAATATGGATGTCATTTTAATAACATTAGATATGCACTTAAGAACTACTTTAAATAAAATTCTAACTTTTCAAACAATTACTTGTAAAGCTTTCGAACAGTTTACAAAAATAAAACCATTATTAGATAACAATAGCGAATCTATAATATTCTTAGATGATAGATTTCAAGGTAGTCTTGAAATTCTTTACTATCTTGTAGAAAACTTTCCAAAGAATAAAATTGTTTTATTAGTTTCTAGCGATAAGGTAAAACCTGCTATCATAAGTGAAGGGCAACTTATTTTTGCAACTCGTCCGATAGATAACTCTATTTTAAAAATTCTTAAGACTAAAGTTTCTGATAAAGTAGTACTTCAAAAAGATGCCTTAGATGAAATTTTAATAGGAAGTTCGGAAGCAATTATAAAGATAAAAAAGATTATTAGGAAATTATCTCAAACTGACTATAATATCTTTTTATACGGCGATACCGGAACTGGTAAAGATATTATTGCAAGAGCAATTCATAATCTCCGCTTTCCTACAAAAGAAATAATAACTGCAAACTGCTCCTTACTCGAAGGTCAATTAATGGATAGTCTGTTATTTGGTCATACAAAAGGTTCTTTTACTGGAGCTTACGAAAACCAAATAGGACTAATTGAAAAAGCTAAAAACAGTACCCTATTTTTAGATGAGATAGAAGAGTTTTCAAAAAATGGACAAGCAAAGCTTTTACGTCTTTTAGAAAATGGAGAATATAGAGTTGTCGGAGATCCAAAACTTCGATACACAAAGTTTTCTTTAATCACAGCTTCAAATATTGACTACAAAGAACTCCTTACGACAAAACTATTGAGAAAGGATTTCTTTCATCGTATTTCAAATATAAAGATTTATATTCCACCACTTAGGGAAAGAATAGAGGATATCCCTCAACTCACCTACTACTATGAAAAGAAGCAAGGCTATACTGACTATATTGCTGAATTCGATAATCTCTTTACCTACTCATGGCCTGGAAATGTTAGAGAACTCTTTTCGGTGATAGACAGAGTTCACTTTTACAATTCTAAACAATTGATACCAACTACCGAACTAATAGAAACATAATTATAAATGAAATTCTAAAATTACTTCATCTTAAGTTTTTAGCCTTTTTACTATGAAAAGGCTATTATTTCTTTCTACATTAGAAAGATAGAACTAATTGAACAGCTGTTTATAAGCCTGTGGAAAACCTGTTGACAACTCAATCTTTTTATGTTATTTCTGTAACTTCTTACAAAGCTATAACGTTATAAAAATTATATAACTTTTATTATATTTAGATGTAAGCCTAATTAAGATAAGTACCTATAATATAATTAATTAATCATTACTTATTTATAATTACATTTTAACTATATTTGTAACTTGTTTCAAACCTATTACCCTTAAATAACTACAAAATTAACCACTTGTGGATAACTTGTGGACAACTCAAAGTTTTAGGGCCAATTTAGGGAATTTAGTTACCGCGTGTTATATCTGCACCTATTTTTAGAAGTTTATCTAAAATACAATCATAACCTCTTTCAACTTGCTCAATATTAGAAATTACAGTATTTCCTTTAGTAGCTAAGGCAGCAATTATTAGCGACATACCAGCTCTGATATCAGGACTTACTACAGAGGCAGAATGTAAAGCTTTAGGTCCATTTATCAACGCACGGTGAGGATCACATAAGATTATGTCAGCTCCCATCTTTATTAGGTTATCAATAAAATACATTCGAGACTCAAACATCTTTTCATGGATTAATAACTGCCCTTTCATTTGAGTCGCTACAACTACCATGATTGAAAGTAAATCTGCAGGAAAGCATGGCCAAGGACCATCATCTAATTTATCAATAACGCCTAAATAGGTTTTATTAATAACCTTCGATTGTTCCTTTGGAATATAAATACTATCTTGTTTTAACTCAAAAGTAATTCCTAGTTTTTCAAAACCGCGTTGTAGAGGAAACATATTAGAGGTATCTATATTAGTTAAGGTAAACTCACTATTTGTACAAGCAGCTAGTCCTATATAAGAACCAGCTTCCATGTAATCGAAAGTAAGTTCATGAGAAACCCCTTTAAGACTTTCAACCCCTTCTATCGTAATAAAGTTAGAACCTATTCCACTTATTTTAGCACCCATTTTATTAAGCATATTGCATAAAGATTGTATATGAGGTTCACAAGCAGCATTATAAAGAGTAGTTTTACCTTCTGCTAACACCGCTGCCATTACAATATTCTCTGTAGCAGTAACAGAAGCTTCATCTAAAATGATATCAGTACCAATTAAACGTTTAGGAGGAACCATTTTAAGATAACCATTATTCATTACTTCACACTTAACTCCTAAAGAGGTAAAGCCTAAGAAGTGAGAATCTAACCGCCTGAGTCCTATTACATCGCCACCAGGAGGCGGAAGTTCAATACTATAGCCTCTCGCTAACAAAGGACCAGCAAACAAGATAGAACCTCTCACGCTATCTATTAAAGAGGAGTTAAATTCTATAGCTTTAATATTAGATTTCACCGCATATTGTCCATCACCTAAAAAAGAAACAGCAGAACCTATATCTGATAAGATTTTAAACATTACTTTAACATCTTGGATATAAGGGATATTTTTTAACAAACAAGACTCATCGGTTAATAAAGTTGCAACTATGCAAGGTAAAGCAGCATTTTTATTTCCACTTATTCTTACCTTTCCACTTAATGATAATCCACCGTTGATAGAATAATAGCTCATACTTAGAGTTTAGTCGCATAATTTGATTATGACAATTGCAAAGCTTCAATTTTGCTTTTATACTTAAGCAATGAATATATACGGTATTGGCAACACTCTTATAGATATGCTCTGTTACATAACAGAAAAAGATTTAATTACGCAAGGCCTGCATAAAGGCACTATGTGTTTAATTGACAAAGCAAGACACAAAGAATTACTTGAATTTCTTAAAGATAAAGAGATAACTCTTTCAGCTGGCGGCTCTGCTCCTAATACTATGATTACCTTAAGACAATTAGGTATTCAAACAACCTTAGGTGGTGGAGTTGGAGATGATGAGCTAGGAAGAGTTTATCATGAAAAACTAAAGAAGATTGGTGTTATTGATGAGCTCACCGAGCAAGTTGAACCAACCGGAACTTCTATCATCTTATTAACCGAAGATAGAGAGAGAACGATGAATACCTATTTAGGAGCTAACCGTTGCTACGATGATATAAATGTAAATATTGAGTCTGCAAAGAAGGCTGATATTTTCTATTTCACCGGTTACATGTGGGATACAGAACCTCAAAAAAGAGCGATAAAGAAAGTTTTAGAAATCTGTAAAGCTAACAATATAAAAGTAGCTTTTGACTTAGCAGATCCTTTTGCAGTAGGTCGTTATCGCCAAACTTTCTTAGAATTGATTAAAGAATACTGTGATATTGTTTTTGCAAATAGTGAAGAAGCTAGATATCTCTTTGATAATTACGAAGCTAAAGAATGCTGTAAGTCGATGGGAAAACTCTGTGATATAGCTATTGTTAAAAATGGCATAAAGGGTTCCTTTATTTCTCATAATAACAACATTATCTCAATCCCAGTTTCAGGCTCATCAAATCCTGTAGATACAACCGGTGCTGGTGATACATATGCAGCAGGCTTTCTTTATGGTATTGCAAAAGGCTACGATGTAAGAAGCGCTGGTAATATTGCCTCTTATTTAGCTGGTGAAATAATAAGTATTCTAGGCGCTCAATTTCCAATGGAAAAAAGCTTGGAAATTAAAGCTTACCTAGAAAATAACTTTTAAAAATATCTAAAACAATTAAAGCAAGTGTGTAATCCAGAGAGGTTACACACAAAAGTTAGTAAAATCAAAGATGAGGCTATCAATCCAATCAAACTCAGCACAAAGCCACTCTTTCCAGAAACTTCTCTTGCTTTATAACCAGTAATTGTACCTATTATTCCCAGTACAAAAGCAATTGGTGCTGGTAAATACAATAGAGATAATACAACCGATAGAATACCTAATACTAAGGGTGTACCTGTATGTTTTGAATAATCCATAATCTCCTCCTTAAATAAACATAAATAAAAAACCAAAAATTGCTACAAGGAAGACAATTAAGACACTATTGAGTGATAACCCAATTATCGACAAGATAAATCCTGTTTGAGCAACTTGTTCAGTTTTTCTAAGGCTATGCGATAATACGATACCAATAATTCCTAAAACAATACCCACTATTGAAAATACACGAGTAAAGCAAAGAGCAATACTCAAGATTCCTAATACTAAAGATGTGTTTGCATTAAAACTAGATTTCTGTTCCATGTCTATAATATAACAATGAAATCTAAAAACGAGTATAGTTTTTTTACTCTTCACAAAGAATACAAAAAAATAACTGCTCAAAAACCTTTTCAGATCTTTGAACAGTTTATTTACTCAATTAGTAATATTTTAAGATTAATAATTTCTGCTTAATAATTCAAAATA
>Ga0172378_10000804_pt1 | contig 28404 bp, 31 predicted proteins | sample GrowelOW332metaG_FD_119755 | JGI IMG/M metagenome (GOLD analysis project Ga0172378, IMG submission 119755) | Groundwater microbial communities from an aquifer near a municipal landfill in Southern Ontario, Canada - Pumphouse #3_1 metaG | ecosystem: Environmental > Aquatic > Deep subsurface >...
CATGCTGAACAACTCTCTGAGGTTCGGCTCGTTCATGTTGGATCCCGAATCCGGTTGGCTCCTTTTCAAATACGGATACATCTACATCAATGCAAGACCCTCGGAGGAGCTCGTCCTCTCGCTGGTCTCTATGGTAGTGCAGACTGTTGATGAGCACGACGGCGATCTGAAAAAGATCATCCCGTGAACACGAACATTCCCGACCCCATGTTCGGTTAAATACAATTTCCTTTTTTGGGGCAAAGCCTCACTATTCTATTATTAATAGCTTATCCCTATGTACTAATCGTTGCATCCGATGTTTATAAACCTTTCCAAATACATTAATAATGTGATGATAATATATCCATTGCATGGACATGGCATGGATATACCTGATCTTGGCCAGCATCATCGAGCCCTGTTGGGTCATATGTCTGGACAAATCAGAGAACTTCAAAAAGCTAGGTTGGGGGATCGCTGCGGTAGTTCTGGTCTTGCTATGTCTCTACCTTTTATCACTAGCCGTGGCCGAAATAGGACCCGGTGTGGCATACGCCATCCTTGCGGGCATCGGTGCGGTCGGTATCGTGATCGCAGGCCACTTCATCTATAAAGAGAAGATAACGCCCAAAAGGATCCTGTTCATCTCGATGATAGTCATAGGGATCATAGGGGTCAGACTCGTATCCGGAGGTATCATATGAACAAGAAATCGCTTGCATTTGCATGGATACTTCTGGTATTGGGCGGATTCCTGCAGGTCGGATGGGCCGTCGGTCTTGATTACACCGACAGTTTCACGAATATCGTTTGGGACATCATTACGATAATATTCCTCTTCTTCAGCATGGTCTGTTTGGAGTACCCCATTCGTTTGGGAGTATCGTTCACAACGGCGTATGCGGTCTGGATCGGCATAGGCGTCGTATGTACTGTCATAGCTTCGGCACTTCTCGGATTGGAGACCGTCTCCATAGGTATGGCGATCTGCCTGGCCATCGTCATTGCGGGAGTCGTAGGACTCAAAATGACACCGACGGAATACAGAAAATAAGGCCTCGTTCATATATTCCGATGAATATCGTGAATTATGATAGAATATACTCTTCATCATTGTAGTATTACCCCTATGTTTCCACTGGAAATGAGATGATATGATTAGTTTTATATATCACGAAACTCGTTTTTATTGATATGGCAGGAACATGGAAGAAAGTGCTCAAGGAAATGACATCGTCCAACGACAACGACTTGGTACTCGCCAAACTCGCCCTCAAAGGCGGCAAGAAGATCGTGGGCGCGGGAGCATATGCCGCCCAGAAACTAAAGGATAAGAAATCGGGTGCGAATGAGCCGACGGAAGGCTCCTACGAGATCGAAGAGACGGCACCTGCCGAAGCATCTGCCGTTGAGATGCCCGTAACAGAACCTGTACCGTCGGAAACACCTGCTGAAGAAGCAGCACAGGAACCTATCATGGCCGAGACGGAAATCGATACTCCGGAAGAGATGCCCGTAAGCAGCGCGGATACTGCGCCCGTATCTCCGGGATCGTTCACACTGGAAGGCCTGAAATTCACTGTCCAGTGCCCCAAGTGCGGTTCGTCTTCCAGCGGAGACGTATGTCAAAACTGCGGTGCCGACCTGAAGGGCTACACCGCAGAGAAGATCGTCATCAAGAACGCTTAATCCTTCGAATGCAGGATCTTCTCGTATTCTATCGGGATGATCTTCAGGAAGCGGGTAACGCTGTTCTCCCAATCGTCCAATATGGCCTTGGCCTTCTCGCTGCCGGTATACTTCAGATGATCTTCCAGGATACCTCTGAGCTCGTTCCCGTCCGCGGCGGAATCCATCGGAAGCAATTCTACCATTCCCATGTTGCAGTGACGGTCCAGATCCCCGTCGTCGTTGATAACGTACGCTATTCCGGCGGACATTCCCGCAGCGAAGTTCCTTCCGACCTTGCCGAGTATCACCACGCGGCCGCCTGTCATGTACTCGCAGCAATGGTCGCCGGCCCCTTCGGCCACGGCAACGGCACCGCTGTTACGTACGCAGAACCTCTCACCGACAGAACCGGCGATGTACGCCTCTCCCGATGTGGCCCCGTATAATACCGTGTTCCCAGCGATCACGTTGCATCTGGGAACATGGCCGGAATGATACACCGCCAATCTCCCTCCGGAAAGGCCCTTTCCGACGAAGTCGTTGGCCTGACCGTTGAGATAGAACGTCATACTCTTGGAAAGGAATGCCCCGAAGCTCTGTCCGGCCGTTCCCTTGAACGATATTTGTATGGCATTGTCCTTGAGTGCCAGACCTCTCTTCGTGACCTCTCCCGAGAGCATTGCTCCGACCGAACGGTCGACGTTGCAGATGCCGTACTCGAGCTTCACCGAATCTCCCGCATCCATCGCGATGTTCGCATCCTTGATCATCTTCTTGTCGAGGACCTCTCCGAGTATGTCCGGCTGTCCGTCCCTGTATGTCCTGTCGCCTTCAGGCATTGCGATCAGACCGCTGATATCGGCCAGGTCCGATCTCCTTCCTGCAGCGGGCTTACGGACGATCAGGTCCGCGCGGCCGATTATCTCGTCCAGGGACCTGAATCCCATCTGGGCCAGCTGCGTCCTGACATCCTCCGCGACGAATCTGAAGTAGTTCATGACATTCTCAGGGGTTCCCCTGAACTTGGAGCGCTTCGCAGGGTCCTGAGTGGCTATTCCCACGGGACATGTATTGGTCTGGCACTTGCGGCACATGATGCAGCCCATCGCCACCATCGGTGCCGTGGCGAAACCGTCCTTGATCTCGCGGTCGTAGATCACCCTGCCTTCCTGCGTATCGATCAGCATCATCTTTCCGGGCATCAGACGTCCGGATTCCTCCAGATCGTCGTCCGGGATCTGAATGACACCGGATTCCGAGGCCAGGATCATAATACCGTCCTTGGTCATCGAATATCTGGCAGGACGGAGGCCGTTCCTGTCCAGCATACCGCCGGCGTATCTTCCGTCCGTGAAAAGCACGGTGGCCGGACCGTCCCAGGGCTCCATCAGGATGCTGTTGTACTCGTAATACGCCTTCAGACTGTCCGGGATCGGGTTCTTGTTGTTCCAAGATTCCGGGATCAGGGCCGAAAGGACGTTCGGCATGCTCATTCCCGCCATTGTCAGGAATTCGAAGACGTTGTCCAATGTCGCACTGTCGCTCATGCCGTCCTGCATTATCGGGAACAGTTCCTTCAGATCGTGAAGCTCGGGCGTCTCCAGAACGCTCTCCCTTGCCTTCATCCATTACCTGTTGCCCTTGATCGTGTTGATCTCGCCGTTGTGACATAACATGCGGAAAGGCTGTGCCCGCTTCCACTTGGGCATGGTATTGGTGCTGAATCTGGAATGGACCATCGCTATGGACGACCTGAACATCGGATCGGTCAGGTCCTTGTAGTAGACCCTGATCTGAAGCGGGGTCAGCATTCCCTTGTATGTGATCGTGCGGGTCGAAAGACTGCAGATGTAGAAATCGTCCTTTCCTTCCATATCGGAGGCCGCGATCCTGTTGGCGGCCCTCTTCCTGACCGCGTAAAGCTTGTGCTCCAGAGTATCCTGACCGTCGTAGCTTGTGAGGAATATCTGCTCTGTCACAGGTTCGGCGGCAAGTGCCAGAGGCCCGGGGATCTCGAGATCGACGGGGACATCCCTGAGGGCTATCTCATACAGTCCGTAACGTGCGCATTCCTCCCTGAGGATGGAAAGACAGACCTTTCTGTCACTGTCTCCGCGGGGTAAGAAAATGATCCCCGTGCCGTACCTGCCGACCTCGGGGACCTGAATATCAAGTGTTTTGATGAAGTCGTGCGGTATCTGGACCGTTATCCCGGTACCGTCTCCGGTCTTTCCGTCGGCGTTCTCCGCACCGCGGTGTGCCATGTTCTCCAGGATCCTGAGTCCGTACTCGACTATCCTGTGGTCCCCGACTCCGCTGATATTGACCGCAAGGCCCACTCCGCATGAGTCCTGCTCGTATGACGGGTCATAGAGGCCCAAGGCACCGTTCATGCGACGACCTCAGCTGATGAACAGGAGCTCCCTGTACTTGGGCATGGGCCACATCTGATCGTCGACGATCATCTCGAGAGCATCTAGATGCTCCCTCATGCCGTCAATGCACGGGACCACATCATCGTGGTATCTGATCGCCTGTTCGCGTGCGTCCTCGATGGTCTTGAGTTCATCGCATAGATCGTCCGCCTGCTTGGCAAGCGCCCTTGCTGCGCATGTGTGCTCGGAGATCGCCCTGATCTGCCTGATCTCGTCGCCTGCGAGTGCGTCCCATTCGGACTTGGGGAACAGCTCCTTCACCTTGAAGACGTTGTCCAGCAATGCGGTCTGGTATTCTATCGCTACCGGGATCAGATGGTTCAGCGTCATATCGCTGATCGTCCTGGCCTCGATACCGACCTTCTTACCGTAGATCTCCCAGCGGACCTCGTTCCTTGCCTTGAGTTCCACTTCGGTGAGGACGGATGTGTCCTTGTAGATGGCCACGGTCTTCTTCGAGGTGCAGACATCGTATGACAGGGGAACGGATGACTCGCAGTCGAGTCCGCGCTTCTTGGCCTCGGCCTTCCATTCATCGGAATAGCCGTTTCCGTCGAAGCAGACGTTCTTGCATGCCTTGTATGTGGCACGGGTCTCGTCCAGCACGGCCTGCATGATAGGTGTTCCGGCCTCGATCTTCTTGTCGACCTCTTTCTTGAACTGCTTGAGCTGGTACGCTACGATGGTGTTCAGAACGGTCATCGGGGATGCGCAGTTCGCCGAGGAACCGACGGCCCTGAATTCGAACCTGTTTCCGGTGAATGCGAAAGGCGATGTCCTGTTCCTGTCGGTGTTGTCCACCAGAAGTTCGGGCACCTGGGGGATACCGAGGCTGTAACCCTTCTTTCCGCGGATCTTGACCATGTCCTTCGACTTCAGGAGATCTTCGAAAGCTTCGCTTACCTGCCTTCCGAGGAAGGACGAGATTATCGCCGGAGGCGCTTCGTTGGCACCGAGCCTGTGGGCGTTGGTGGCTGTCATGATGGAGGCCTTGAGCAGTGCGTTGTTGTCGTACACAGCCTTCAGCACGTTGGCCATGAATGCCAGGAACCTGAGGTTCTCCTCATCGGTCTTTCCGGGCGACATCAATCCGATGCCGTCCTCGGTACCGAGGGACCAGTTGCAGTGCTTTCCGGATCCGTTCACGTGTCCGAAGGGCTTCTCGTGCAGAAGGACCCTGAATCCGTGACGTTCGGCCACCTGCTTCATCAGAGACATGAGGAGCAGGTTGTGATCATTGGCCAGGTTGACCTCTTCGTACACGGGTGCGAGCTCGAACTGGTTGGGCGCGACCTCGTTGTGCCTTGTCTTGATCGGTATTCCGAGCTTGTAACTTTCGTACTCCAGATCCCTCATGAATGCCATTGCCCTGGACGGGATGGCCCCGAAGTAGTGGTCGTCGAGCTGCTGCGATTTGGAACTGCTGTGACCCTGGAGGGTACGGTCCGTAAGTATCAGGTCCGGGCGCTGGGCGTACAGGCTCGAATCCACGAGGAAGTACTCCTGTTCCCATCCGAGATAGGAGTGGACGACGGCGTTCTTGATGCCGAAGTATTCCAGCACATCTGCCGCTGCCGCGGTCACTGCCCTGACCGATTTCAGAAGAGGCGTCTTGTAATCGAGGGCCTCTCCGGTGTATGATATGAATACTGTCGGAATGCACAGACAGTCTCCCATGATGAATGCAGGCGATGACGGATCCCATGCCGTGTATCCCCTTGCCTCGAATGTGTTCCTGAGGCCTCCGCTGGGGAAGGACGATGCGTCCGGTTCCTGCTGGCAAAGCAGTTTTCCGCTGAAGTTCTCCAGAGATTCTCCCTGTCCGCGGGGTTCCGCGAACGAGTCGTGCTTCTCCGCAGTACCTCCGGTGAGAGGCTGGAACCAATGGGTGTAATGGGTAGCGCCCATGTCCATCGCCCAGCGCTTCATACCTGTTGCGACATGTTCCGCAACGGAGTTGTCCAATGTGACTCCCTGCTCGATCGACTCGTATACCGTCCTCCTTGTTTCCGAGGACAGATATTTTCTCATCGTTGCCCTGTTGAACACGTTGCATCCGTAATACTCGGATGTTGCCGGTGCTGGGGGCTCTACGATAACGGGCTTTTTTGCAAAGGCCTCGTCGACGGCTTTGAATCTACTGTTTGCCATATTTGGTAGTCATGCGCGCATAGAATATAATAGTTTCTGGAAAAACGCATAAATGAATGATAAAAACGATACTAAATAGACATTTGTCTAACGATATCTAAATTGTTATCATTATTTACAGCATCATTTCATTTCAATAGACAAATCATACAATTGATGTTGTCATACAGTAATAATAGTGCTGCGGACGGGGGCATTATGGCCGTCCCCGGCAGGGATCTGACCGATCGAAACGCCGATATTCGGGATATCATACGGCATCATTCTAACAACCATAGTTTCATAATCAGATATCTGTATTAGAAAAGAAGTGAGAACATGGCATTCCTATTCAAATCGGGCGATGAACTTTTCGACGAGGCTGTCAACCACATCAATCTGAAAGAGTATGTCAAGGCCAGGGCGGACTTCAGCAAATGCATAGAGAAGGGCGCCTCCAAGTCATCCCTCGCATCAATCTACATCTCGATCATAGCGATGGTACAGAACCCCGAGAATCCCAATAACTACAAGACGCTGGCCAACAACCTGCGTTCGGTCAATCCGGGAATGGTCGAATTCGGACTCACCCAGGTAGACGGCATGAGACTGGCCGACGAATGCGATCTGGTCGCCCAGCGCATAATACTCATGTCCACCAACGGTAACGCCGCCGTCAGGGAGAAAAAAGGAAAGGACCTCATCCAGCTCGGTCTGCAGTATCAGATCAAGATCGGAAAGGACACCCTGAAGACGAACGAGCTCATCTACGGGGACACCGCAACGTCCGGTATCAAGGAATCCCTGAGCATACAGGCACTCGGATATGAGACGCTGGCATCCTCTGCGGTTCTCACCGATCCGAAACAGGCCGCGGAATATCTGCAGAACGCATACAACTACCGCAGGCAGGCCGGCGATGACGGTTCCCACGACAAACAGCTCATAGAATCATATTCCAAATCGGCAAAGTGTTGGATCTGCGGAAGGACCACCACGGGAGAAGGCATCCATTTCCTCGCGATGTCGAGCGAGATCACCCCGTTCATGAGGAACGGCCAGGATGATCTCCTGAAATCCGCTCCCGCGAACTTCGAAGCGGTCTATGTGTGCAGACCATGCTACTCGGCGATATCCAGAAGGTCCGATGCGATCTCCAGGAAATACTACGATGATGCCATCAGGGACCTCCGCGCAACAGAGGCCAGACTCCAGATGGAGATCGCAGAGGTACGTGCCTACGCATCCTCGATGGCCATCAGAATGAGGTGAAACGGTTGGCAGAGGACCTGGTAACGCTCAGATGCAAATACTGCGGTGCCCCCCTTGACAGGAAGGACCTGGAATCGGACACCCCTTACGTGACGTGCCCTTCATGCGGCACCACCCAGCAGAGGATGGACGCCCAGGCGTACCTGGACCAGATGATGGGACAGATCCAGTCATGGATCAGCAAATCCCTGCCCGGCGGATTCTCCCTGGCACAGTCCGAGAATGTGGATTCCGTCGCCAGGTACAACATATTCACGACGAACATCAAGCCCAGGATCGAGATGGAGTACAGCGAATACAGGTTCGCCATGAACACGCTGCTCTCCAACGCCCTGATAGTGCTTCCGTTCACTACAGATCAGAACGTCGTCCCCGCACATGATTCGAACCAGGCGTTCGAGTTCAACGCCAGGGCCAAGAGCATAGAACCTCTGGCCGTGGACGATTCCAGCAGGAGCATCGTGAAAGGCGCGGAAGACATAGCCACCGCATACGCCCTTCTGATCAACAACTCAAAGCTCATCAAAGAGGACAAACCGGGAAGATACATCCTCATGAAGAACAACTTCACGGAGGCTTCCAAGGCATTCGGATCCATCAAGGGATACGATCTCGCTTCCAAACGTTTCGATGCGCTTTCGCAGATATGCGACGGATGCGAGAAACTCCTGAACGGAGATGCCATGAGCGCCGCCTCCCTGTTCGAAAAAGGAGGGAGCGCCCTCAAGGATATCGAGTCCAAGGTCATGACCGACCTCAATCTGGGAATAATGTACCAGGCAGTGGATGCGGAAGCCTCCATGGCGGATATTCTTTCGGACATCGCCGGTTTCGTTACCAACGGTGTCGTCGACGATCCTCTGAAGATACTCAATGTCATTAAGAGGATCTTCGCATTCAAGCGTCCCGCTTCGGGCAACTGGGGATACCTGCTCGGCAACAAGGACAGGTACAACGAGATCTTCGGTTACGTCGCAGACATACTCAAAGCGAAGAACAGAGGCGGTACGCTTCCGATCACCGCAGGCTCCGGGAACACCCTGGTGCCTTTCTGGGATGTCGACCTGAAATACAATTTCCAGACCGGCGCCATGTGGAAGAAGAAGAGCGTCGAGGTCACCGAGGACCTGCTGGTCCCCGCCGACTTCGTAACGGACGGGACCTGTCTCTCGGATCCCGCTTCGGCTCTCACGGACATCTTCAGGCTCCGGCCCGAGAAGAGCATACTCTCCGGGATCAAAGGAACGGAAACGAGCATCAGCGGCGGAGAGGGGATAACAAAACTGTCCCAGTTCGCCCAGAACTCGCCGGGGGGCAGGAAGGTCGCCGTACCCCTGAGCACGAAAAGAGAGGCAGAGAGGCTGGTATCGGACTACCTGAAACAGCGCATGAGCGGCGACAGCAAACTGAAACTCAGCAAACCGTACGTCAAAGGACTGATCTACATTCCCTGCGAGACGGACGGCACGCTCCGCGTTCCGGCAGGCTTCGGGGCATTGGTACCCGACAGAGTGAAAAGGACCAACGTATCGGATATGATAATAATCTGAGGAGGAATCAAATGACAGAACTGAACAGCAGGACACTCTCGGCGGTAAAGCTGGGCGTGTTCATCATCGCATTCGCGATAGGCATCTTACTATACATGGCCGTCAAGAAGGACGTCCTCGTGATAGTCTGGGGCACATTACTGATCTTCGGTATCGCCCTGTGCATACTATCCGGACTCAGCAGCAACGCCACAACAGGCACCGGACCTTCCGACCTGATGTATAATCTCGTAATAGGTGCGGTACTGACCCTTGTGGGCCTTGCGGGACTCCTGTACTCCATGACGTCCCTCGAATTGGTCTACATTGCGGTCATCGTACTCATCGGAATAGCGGTCATCGGCATTGCCGCGGCGCTCATAAACAACAAGAAGGAGGCTTCACTTTGACAATCGACGAAACAGTAAACGAACAGATGAACGACAACAGGTCGCTCATCGAGAGGATAGCCCTCTACATCCCCATCTACAAAGGTTACAGACAAAAGAACCTGAGAAGGGATGAGGACAGGGCGGTAAGAGGAGAAGTGGCACATGTGCTGGAGGCCGTGAAGAACGACCTCGTGACGATACAGAGGGCCACGGTCGGGGACGCCGACCTCATGAGAGATACGGAAAGGATCAGGTCCAAGGCGGACAAATATTACATAGACGTGAAAAAGGCCGCCGGAGGATACAGCGCGTTCCACGATTCGATAAAGATACTGGAGAAGGAACTCGACGGTCTGATCCGCTGGGACGCAAAGCTCATGGACGACGTCCAGGCACTGAAGATGCAGACAAAGGCAATCATCGATTGCATAGACAACGGCAACGAAGGGCTCAAAGGACATCTCAGGGACCTCGAAAGGACCATCGACCAGCTTTCGGAAGATTACATTGGAAGGGAGACCGTAATGAAAGGTTTCCAGGATAAGGAGGAATGATTTGAATGGCATCTACTGCTAAGACGAATGTCGTGTTCTGGGAGAACCAGGGCCCCGACGATATAATCTACAGGTCCGAACACGACGACCTGAGGACGATCACGTCCGTTACCGTTCCTGAGCATGCGATGGCCCTGTTCATCAGGGATGGAAAGCTCGAAGGCGTATTGGAACCGGGAAGACACATGATCACCTCGGCGAACATCCCGTGGCTGACCAAATTATACAATCTGGCACTCGGCTACAAGGAGACCCCGTTCAAGGTATGGATCGTCTTCGTCTCGCTGAAGATCTTCAACGGGAAATGGGGCATCAGAAGCATGATCAAAGCGGCCCAGGAATACCAGGTCCCGATCACGCTCATGGCCAACGGAGATTACCAGTTCCGCATCAACGATGTGGCCGTGTTCTACACCCAGGTCCTGGGAGGTATGACACAGTACACCACCGGAAATGTCAACTCCTTCATGAAGAGCTTCATCGCCGAACAGATCATCCAGCAGCTCACGTCCATGTACTACATGGACATCATGAGCAACCTCGAGAAGGCATCCACCAGTACGAAGATCCTCATCGAGCAGTACTTCACCCAGAGGGGTATCGAACTGCTCTCCCTGAAGATCAACGAGGTCGCCACCACCGAAGAGGAGAAGACAAAGGTCTTCGAGTATCTTCAGTTCAGCAGCGCCAACGGAGAGGCCTTCAAGAAGTACGAGGTCATGGATAGGATGGCAGACGCCATCGGAGATTCACAGGGAGGTGCGGCCATGGGTACCGGTATGCTCCTGTTCCCTCAGATGTATCAGCAGCTTCAGCAGCAGCCCGTTCAGGGCGTTCAGCAGGGTCAGGCGGCCGCAGGTCAGCCTCAGAAGGTCATGTGCCCCAAGTGCGGTGCACTCAACGACTACCCCTACAAGTTCTGCAACAACTGCGGACAGCCTTCACCGATGACGCAGGGCCAGGCACCTGCGCAGCAGCCTGCACCCGCTCCCGCGGCAGCCCCGGCATCGGTCGGTGCACCGAAGGCGTTCAAGGTCTGTCCGTACTGCGGAGAGGATCTGAGCGGACTGCCTAAAGTACCGAAGTTCTGTCCGTATTGCTCGGAAAAACTCAATTGAAACCAACGCCGGCGAAAGCCGGCGTTCTTTTATTATATTTCTCTTTATTTCTGATGTTTCGTAGGAATAATTTTAAACATCCAATTGATTCCCGCATCAATGACGGATGTAGAGTATAGTGAGAATTATGCCCTGTACATGACACCTCATGGGGTCGAATACCTTACGAACCAGGTAAGTATAGGGATAATGAGGCTGCTGCGCCAATCCGCAATGACCGTGACCGAATTGGCGGTTGCGCTGGACCAGCAGAAGACCTCTATACAATCCAATCTGAAAAAACTCGAGACCGAAGAATTCGTATCTTCATATATCGACGAGAACGACAGAAGAAGAGTGATCTACGTACCTGTCGCGATGATCATCGCCACACCTATCGTTCCCTCTGCCGAATCGATCCATAAAAACATCATAAAGGTCCTTTTAAAGAAAAAAACGAACAAATTCAGAGTGTCGCTTCTTCTGACCGCGGCAGAATTCTACAAATCGGGAGTGTCCATCGGACCGCTCATGGAAAGATGCGGTATCCTTTTGGCGAACGCCGCGAAAGACGATTACATCGGAAAGGACCTCACCTCGGCGATCGAAACGATCGAAACGAACCTCAAGGCCGCCGAATTCCCTCCCATCAAGATATCCGCAACCGAAGACGGGATCACGATGATCACCAAGGTGAATAAGGGATTCGCCAAGGAATACGTCCTGAGCATCGACGTCGCCTGCGGATTCATAAGTGAGGCCATAAAACAGAGCACTGGCATCACATTCGTCGTGACCGATACGGACGTCCGTCCGGACGGCAAGATCGTGACCAAATTCGAACGGTACCACGGAGTACTTCCGGACAGCACTATCAGGGACAAACTCCCCAGTGACAAGAACATCAGGGAAAAGAGACTTACCATCTGTTACACGAACGGTCATTCGATCCTGTTCGGAAACAGTGTCCAGACAAAGATCATCGCACTTCTGTCGAAAGAGGATGCGGGACTGAAAGCGGTTACCAATACACTCGGAATACCGACAGTCACCGCCCACAGGAACCTCGGTATCCTTGAACAGACCGGCGTAATCACGCGTGTTCGCGGAAAGACCAACACGGAATTCACCATGAACGGTGTGATCATTTTAACATGCAACGGAAAGACGGCACAGAAGGAGAGGGCCAACAAAGATCTCTTCGAATCCTGCTCAAAAGACCCTGCAAACTACTACGAGGCCATATTCGGATACATCAACCTTGCCGTCCGCCGTACCGGATTCGTGATGCACGAGGTCCAGGAACATATAGGAAGGTCCATGGCGGAGGGTTTCATCAACGGATATGATATCGCCGACGGAATGACCTTCCTCAGGGTCATGCACTATGCCGGTCCTGCTCTCGGCATCAGATCAAAGATCGCCTGCTACATACCTCTCACGATCTCTCTTGAGAGCGATTATTTCACAAGAGAGGATTTCGAATTCATAAGACCGTTCTATGTCGGTCTGATATCGCACGGACTCAAACTGACCACGGGCGACGACTACAACATCAGATTCGTACAGGATGACCCGGATTACTACAAGGACACGGATCCCAAGGAATGAAGATATTACTCAGCATTGCTACGAAATTCGTAGAGATTTGATTGATATCAACGAATATCAGAAAATATTACGTGAAAAACACAGCCTTTATATATCTGTACATAGATATACTATCAACAGGAGGCGAGTGACAATAGGCAAACGTAATACATCAGGACCCAGCGGCACGAATGACAGGTGTGTTGAGAGGACAGCGGCGAAAGACAGGTCGGTTGACACTTTCCTACACTGTTGAACACGGTCATTTCCATCGTTATGATGACCGCAGCAATCCGATCTCCCCGAGGAGATCGGGACCTTTATCCTTCAAGGACCTTCTCGATTTTCGATAATTGTTCGTGATCCGAACCCTTCCCCCAGGATCGGAACTCACATGGGAAGGTCCTTACTTCTCGACCTTTATGACCGGATCCACGAATTCGAACTTCTCGGAATCGAAAAGACCGTGATCACTCATCTTCAGAGACGGTACGACCAAAAGACTCTGGAAACCCAGCGTCATGAACGGTTCCTTCAGCTTACACCCGTGGTTCCTTGCGTAATATATCAGATTGGTCTCGCGGTTGGCCGAGATCTCCGGAGGTTCAGTACTCATAAGTCCCGCCATGGGCGCTGTGTGACAGGACTCCGCTTCTCCGTCCGTGAAATAATGACCTCCGTACATCGACACCTTGTTGATTGCATGGGACAGCAGCTTGTATGATGTCGCCACTGCCGCAAGATTGTGCGAATCATGAGATATCGATGTGGCCAAAGCACCTTCCTTCATTCCGAATCCTCTGATGAATCCCACCATCGGAGCGACCCTGTAATATCTGTTCGCCACAGCGAACAGGAGCACATCCTGTTCCGGGTCCGGCATCACGATCTCGTTCCTGATCTCCAATTCCGCCGTCTCCGCGGTACTGGCGATCTTCTTATCCTGAACACCGATAACTCTGACCTTGGCCTTCTTTCCGGTGCGGCAGATGTAGAAATTGTTGCCGATCGTACTGTATCTGACTATATTGGTCCTGCATTCGCACGGTCTCGCCCTGAACAACGGCTTGTTCGATTCGGCAACCTTTCTTCCGTTGATGAATACATCATTCACATTGAAATTGATCAGATCCGACACGACCGCCAGATCTCCGGGGCCGCCTTCACGTACCGATCCTTCTTCCAGATGATAATGCCTGGCCGGCCAGATCGTAGCGGCCTTGACCGCATCCATCGGATCGATCCCCATACCGACCGCCATCCTCAGAAGTCTGTCGATATATCCCTTGTACAGGATGTTCCCTATGTGGATATCGTCGGTGCACAGGAAGAACTCCCCTCCCTTCACCGCAGGTATCAGCGCCTTCATGTCGGAACATGCGGATCCCTCGCGCACCTGTATCGTCATTCCGAGATCGGCCTTTTCCTTTGCCTCTTCGGCATTGGTGCATTCGTGATCCGTGGTTATTCCGGCGGCAATGTACTTCCTCAGGTCCTCCCCTGTCAGTCCGGGCGCATGTCCGTCCACAGGTTTTCCGTACCTCTTCGCCACCTCTATCTTGGCCATGACGTCCGGGTCCCCGTTTATCACTCCGGGATAGTTCATCATCTCGGCCAACCCGAATATCTCGGACTGTCCCATGAGCTCCTCTATGTCATCCGGCCGGAGGATCGCACCGGACGTCTCGAATCTTGTGGCCGGGACGCAGGACGGCGCCATGAATCTGAATTTCATAGGCGAACGCGCCGCGTCGCGTATCATGAATTTTACACCGTCCATACCGAGAACGTTCGCGATCTCGTGGGGATCGGCTATAACAGAACATACTCCGCGGGGAACTGCCGCCTCTGCAAAACGCGACGGCACCAGAAGTGATGATTCGATGTGGACATGAGAATCTATCAGCCCGGGCAGAATGTAGTTCTTGTATTTTTTATCGGTTTCCCTGATAGATCCTATCTTCTTTCCGTCGAAGGTGATCTTAGCAGGGTATATTCTATCCTCTAAGACATCCACCAGATTGCCTTCGATGAATTGAATATCCGACATAGATTTTCTAACGTTTTTGAAATAGATAAATGTATCCTCGAAATCTAAGGCCATTATCTTAATAGTGCGATGGCGATTATCGGGCCCATGAAAGAACTGGCTGATTATATCACCACGATCCCCGACTTTCCCAAGCCCGGGATCATGTTCAGAGACATCACCACCCTGATCCAGGATCCGGAAGGATTCTCACTGGCCATCGATAAGCTCTGTGAACTCCTGAAGGATGTGGATTTCGATTACATCCTCGGTTCGGAATCCAGAGGATTTGTGTTCGGAGCCCCTGTCGCATATGCGATGAAGAAAGGATTCATCCTTGTGCGTAAGAAAGGAAAGCTTCCCCGTAAGGTCATCTCGGAGCAGTATGATCTCGAATACGGAACAGCGACCCTCGAGATGCATGTAGACAGTTTCCCGAAAGGAAGCAAGGTCGTCATCGTTGACGACCTCATCGCCACGGGCGGTACCACCAAAGCGATCATAGACCTGGCCGAAGACCTCGGAGGAAAGGTCCAGAAGATCGTTTTCGTCATCGAACTCGAAGGACTTCATGGAAGGGACGCCATCAAAGGATACGATGTCGAATCGCTCCTGAAATATCAGGGAAGATAAGCCCGCAGCAAACCTTTTCCAAACCCTTTGATTTTAACAAAAATGGAGGGCCTGCCGGGATTCGAACCCGGGTATTCGGCTCCGAAGGCCGAAAGGATATCCTAGCTACCCCACAAGTCCGTCCATCAATCATCTACCGTCTATTAATGTATTGTTGATTTGCCCGTCATAGCACATAATTACATTTATTACAAATATTACAAAGTTCAGTTATTATACTTATCAGACATACATAACATTGCGGTTAGAAGCGGACACAACTCCGATATCTTGTCTGATACCAGTGTCCGCCAGCCATCCTACCGGGGCTATCGCCCCAAGCATCCCACAAACATTTTACCCGTTTCGTTGCCCCCATATGAAACGCTTATTGGGCCTTCGGGCCCTGAAACCCCTTCTTTTCATGATTATCAGAGAGCGAAGGCTATGAACACCGAGACAAAGAGAAGGACCGTATCCTGCAGATGCGGCAAACGGATCTACACCGTTACCGACATCGATCTCGGACGCAGCCAGTATCTCGGATTGTATCCCTCCGAGATGTCTGTTCGCTTCCTTCCGTACTATTCGACCGTCGATGACTATGCAATACGCGACATCGGATGGCAGCTCAAAGACAAACTGAAAGGGAAAAAAGATCGAAAGAAGGCGGCCGTAGCGCTTTCCATGGTCATGCAGAACACGGAATACGCTACCGACGAATCCCGTTTCGGAAAGGATCTGTGGGAATTGCCCGTACTGTCCCTCGGCGATGGCAAAGCGGACTGCGACGGAAGGACCGGACTGTTCGTAGCGCTGGCATACAATATGGGATTGGATGTCATCACGGTGATCTCCGGCAACCATATGTTCCCCGCGGTGAACCTCGATGACGGCAACGGAAGATATTATGAATTCGAAAACAGGAGATATTATCCCCTTGAAACGGCCGAACATTCGGTCAAGGACCAGAAATACTCCGACCCGGGAGATTTCATCCATATGGCCAGACCGGAAATACCCACGGAGAAATTCAAACGCACCCTGTCGAATTCAAGACCCAATACGGTCCGCTTGTGACCGGAATATGGACCATCGACGGAGAACCCGGAGGCAACGCATTCTTCCTTACCCCCGACGGATCCGGAAAGGTCTACATCAACATCGTATCCGACTATTCTGATGCGTTGGACATGGGTTACAGCTGGTTCGGCGATGACGGCAAGTTCCACCTGACTGAGATCTGCGTAGAAGAGACCGGGGGGGAACACTACGGAATGATGGCCGCGGATAACACCGTATTCACCCCGATGGAAGAATAATATTGACTGCAAATACATACTAAGAGAATTCAGAATAGAAGATCTCCCGCCGTCTGCGGTCCCCAAGACAATAAGAAATATAGGACGAAGGATATTCCGACTAATCATGCCCAAGATTATCATGAACCACGGAGCCGGCGGAGAGATTATGCAGGAATTCCTGACAAAACATATCATCTCCCACTTCCCGAAAATGAAGGCCGAAGTTCCGCTGGATTCTATGGATGACTCGGCGATCATCGACGATATCGTCTTCACGATCGACGGTCACACGGTAAAACCCCTGTTCTTCCCCGGAGGAGACATCGGAAAGATAGCCGTTTCAGGAACTGTCAACGACATTTCCGTCATGGGAGCATAGCCTCTCGGTCTCGGAAGCTCCATCATCATGGAAGAAGGGCTGGACATAGACATCGTGGACAGGGTTATGGAAAGTGCGGGAAAGACCTGCGAATATTGCGGCGTGCCCATTGCGACCGGAGACACCAAAGTAATGGAATCCGGGGCAATAGACCAGATGGTCATGACGACATCCGCGGTCGGAAAGAGATCCCCCTACCTCGACAAGGACCTTCAGGTCGCTGCCGAATACAGGAAGGTGGAGAACAGATGGTGCACCGACAACAGCGTCAGGCCCGGAGATGCCATCATCGTATCCGGATACGTCGGAGACCATGGTGTGGCACTTCTCTCATCCCGTGAAGGATACGGATTCGAAAGCGAGATCGTAAGCGATGTCGCTCCGCTCAACAAGATGATCGCGGAAGGACTCAAGGTCGGCGGCATCGTCGCCATGAAGGACCCCACAAGAGGCGGTCTGGCAAACACACTCAACGAATGGGCAGAGAAATCAAAGCTCACATTGGAGGTCAACGAAACGGACATTCCCCTGAGGGACGGAACGGTCAATGCGTGCGACCTTCTCGGCATCAGTCCTCTGAGCATCGGAAACGAAGGAAAGGCCGTAATAGCCTGTGTCCCCGAAATGGCGGACCAGGTGGTGGCAGCCCTCAGGAAGACCCCCGAGGGAAAGAACGCAGCCGTCATCGGAACCGCATCGGAAGGGCCCGGAAGGGTAGTCCTGAGAACGGAGATCGGCGGAAGGAGGATACTCGAACCCCCGTCCGGAGACCCTGTTCCGAGGATCTGCTGAACATTATCAAAGGTCCGGCATCCTGCCGGACCTATTTCTTCCTCTTTTCTCACGCGTACCCGCGCGATATTGAAATATTACGGTTCCCATAGACCGACCCATGGTAACATTCCTTCCTTTCAAAGGTTACAGGCCCTCCCTCAGACCCGGAGAGCCCATAGGAGACCGTATCTCTCCACCCTACGACGTCATCGGACCCGATTATCTCAAAGAGCTCCAAAGCCACCCGGACAACGTGACCAACCTCACACTGAGACCGGATGCAGACAAAAGATACCACTCGGCCAGGAAAGAACTGGACAGAATGGTCGCCGATGGCAGCCTGAAACAGGATTCCGATTCATTCTATCTGTACCAGCAGACCTTCGACGACAACGGAACGCAGAAGGTAAGGACCGGACTCGTCGGTATCCTCAGGACAGAGGAATACTCCGAAGGCAACATCATCCCCCATGAGGAGACATTCTCCAAAGTGAAGGAGGACCGTCTCAACCTCCTCAGGGACATGGAGACGCACCTCGAATCCATCTTCGGGATATTCGAAGGATTCACACCCGAACTCAGCAAGAGGATCGATGCGGCATCGCAGCTTGTCTACAGATACAGCGACGATCAGGGCGTGGAGCACAGGTACCTCAGGATCGCAGAGCCCGATCTCTGCAAGGACATCACCGAAGCACTCAAAACACAGAAGATGCTGATCGCGGACGGACACCACAGGTACGAGACCGCACTCAACTACGCCAAGGAGAATCCCGACGACGAAAAGAAACAGTACGTTCTCTGCACAATGGTCGCCACGGACGACAAAGGACTGGTCATCTGGCCCACCCACAGGCTCGTGGATGCTGGAGACATCTCGGAGAAGAACGCCATCGCGAAGATCTCCAAGGAGATGACCGTCAAAGAGGTCACGGTCGACGAGATGGAAAAGGCACTCAGGGACCACATGATGGGCCTCATGTTCAAGTCCGGAAAATGCTTCGTAGCAGATTACTCCAAGAAGGACGATCCCATGTGGAAACTTGACACGTATGTCGCACAGGAGGTCATCCTCAAAGGCGTGTACAAGTCCGACGAGGACAAGGCAAAGATCTCCTTCGATGCGGAGTATCCTTCCGTGAAAAAGAAGATGCAGAATAAGGAGCACGATCTCGCGATCGTCCTCAACGATCCGAAACTCCAGACCATCTGGGACCTTTCGATGATCGGAAAGAGAATGCCCAAGAAGACCACATTCTTCTTCCCGAAGATCTGGTCCGGATTCGTGTTCTATCTGATGCGCTGAATAAACTTTTCAGGGCCCGAAAGGGCCCGTTTATCATTTTGGACCGTTATGAGAACATCGGTTCCCGATACCGTATTTCTCCAGCAACTGCTCCGCCTTTGCCGATCCTTCATCGGTAAAAACGATCGACTTGGACTTTGAAGGATGCCTTCCCTGATGGATCAATTCCTTCTCACCCAAGTCATCCAGTGTATCGAAATCGTACCCTTTCCAACTGCGATAACAATCATATTTTCCCTCTTTAAAACGGGTCAGATAAAGCAGCATCAGAGTCATTTCCCTTATCGCATCGTCGACCGGTATTTTGGCTTCCATGAAGTTCGATACGGAGTTATTGATTTAAATCGTGTAATAACTAAAAATAGGCCGAGAACTGACCGTAAAGTAACAGGCAGATGTAAAAGTGGAGCCGCTGATGGGAATTGAACCCACGACCTACGCCTTACCAAGGCGTCGCTATACCCCTTAGCCACAGCGGCGTTAGGACACTCTAATCTACCGATTATGTATAAACCTTTCTAACTGCGGATAGGGAAAAACCCCGTTTCACCGACAAAGTTTATGAGATTGACACACCTAACCGCTGCTTATGAAGAAAGAGATGAGCTCCTTCGATGTGCGTTCCATCGTATCTGAGTTATCGGCCCTGGAGAATTCCCACATGGACAAGATCTTCCAATGGGGATCGGGAAACGTACTGTTTCGCATCAATTTCACAGGCGAAGGAAAGAAGGACCTCTTCTTCATGGACAGGAAATGGCTTTATCTGGCACCTGACAGACCCGATACACCGATAACACCGACCTCTTTCGCAACTTTCATGAGGAAATACCTCGACAACGCCAGAATAGGAAAGACCGTCCAGATGGGATTCGACAGGGTCGTCATCATGGAGCTTTTCAAAGCGAACGCGGAATACCAGCTGATCTTCGAGATGTTCGGCGGCGGAAATGTCCTGCTGGTCCTGGACGGAAAGATCGTCAACTGTCTAATCCATAAAACATACAGGGACCGTTCTACACGTCCCGGGGAAGACTACGTCATTCCCAAGGGAAGGTTCGACCCCGCCACCGCAGCGGAAGATGAATTCATAACACAGTTCCGCACGTCGGATGCGGATACCGTAAGAACTCTGGCAACCGTGATCAACCTCGGCGGCCAGTACGCCGAAGAGGTCTGTAAGCGTGCAGGCATCGAGAAAAACACCAAACAGGAAGCCATCACAGATGACGACCTGAAGAGACTGTACGCATCCATGCATACGGTCATGGAACACGCTGCCAACGACAATCAGCCCACCGTCTTCCTCAAGGACGGAAAGATGATCGACCTGGCACCTGTCAACCTCTCCATATACGAAGGTGACGAATCGATAAGGTTCGACACCATGTCCGAAGCGATCGGAGCATATCTCAAACAGATCTCCGATATCAAGGAAGAGGAATACGTCGACCCCGAAGTGGAAAAGCTCGAGAAGAGGATATCCAAACAGGAAGAAACGGTGAACGAATACCTCGAGAGCTGCGACGACCTGAAGAAGCATGCAGATGTCCTCTATGCAGAATATCAGAAGACGGACGAACTTCTGAAAGTACTGTGCCAGCAATCCCAAAAACTTACATGGGAAAAGCTGAAGGAAGGCGCGATGAAGATCCCGTACGTCAAGTCCATGGACCCTTCCAAAAACATGGTCACTGCCGAGATCGGCGGAATGACCGTCACCCTCGATTACACCAAGAGCCTGGATGCGAACGCCTCCGACATCTATCAGAAAGGAAAGGAGATTGGGGAGAAGGCCTCCAGAGCAAAGGAAGCACTTGACGAGAGCAGGTCCGAACTGGAGAAGAAGCTCAAGGGCATCAACAAGGCAAAGGCGATAGCCGCTACCAAGGCACAGCCGACCAAACAGTTCTGGTTCGACAGATACAAGTGGTTCATCACCCCCGCAGGCAAAATGGTGGTCGCGGGGAGGGATGCCCATACAAATGACAATGTCGTGAAGAAGCATCTCAAGGAAGGGGACATCTTCGCGCATGCGGATGTCCACGGTGCACCTTCGGTCATCCTGAAGGAAGGCGCGAAGGCTACACCCGAGGAATTGAGAGAAGTGTGCCAGTTCGCACTTGCCCAGTCCAAATCATGGATCGCCGCACTCTCCGAGGGAACCGCATTCTGGGTGTTCCCGGACCAGGTCAGCAAGACCCCCAACCCGGGAGAGTTCGTTCCCCGCGGAGCATTCATCGTCCGTGGTAAGAGGAATTACGAACACCATCTCCCCATGGAACTCTGCATAGGCGAGATAGACTACCAGGGCAACAGGAAGATCATGTGCGGACCTACGGATGTGTTCAAAGAATGCGTGAAGTACATGATCATCCGTCCCGGCCGCGAAAAGAGCGGAAGGATGGCGGGAGACATAGCAAAGGAATTCCAGGTGCCCGAGGAAGAGATCTCCAGGATACTGCCTCCCGGGAACGTCGAGATCGTCAAGAAGGTCTGGCCGCACGAAGATGCACCTGAGGAATGATCATCCGCCTCGGGAAGCCGATATAGGTATGCTGCAGCTGCCCTATGGCTTCGCATGATCGTCGGATATGTCGGAATATTCAAACCATGCAAAGATACGAAAGATATATTCAGCTGATTGAACACATTTATATTCATAGATTGCGATTCGAAATCTGATTGATGTGTCTATCAATAAAAATGTGATCGGAGGCGCTTCGATACTTGTCGTCGCCCTCCTAATGTTCTCTGGCATTCTGATCCTTTGCGAAAGCGAAAGTTCGGATGCCGCGCAATATACTGAGAATGGTGTCGTGTACACCATTGACGGAACGACCGCATATGTAAGCGAATGCGTTTCCGCCAACCTGCCTACCAGCCTTACTATTCCTGATACGATATCCGTCGATAGCACAACATACAACGTGACAATCATCGACGAATATGCATTCAGTGATTGTACCGCACTGACATCAGTGACGATACCTGACAGCGTGACAAGCATCGACAAATTTGCATTCGGTTGGTGTACCGCACTGACCACAGTGTCCATCGGCAGCGGTATGACAGACATCGATCCTGATGCATTCTATGAATGTACAGCACTCAAGACCGTTACCGTGGATGACGCAAATACCACATATTGTTCTGTCAATAACGTGATTTTCAGCGAAGATCAAAAGACCATCATATTGTATCCCGCAGGTATCGAAAGCGAAACGTATACAATACCTGACAGCGTGACAATCATTGGAAAATGTGCATTCCAGTCTAGTGCCTATCTTAAGACCATCACCATACCTGATGCCGTAACGACACTTAACATCGATACATTCTACGCGTGTACCGCACTGACATCCGTGACGATCGGCAGCGGTGTGACAGCCATCGGCGCAAATACATTCTACGCGTGTACCGCACTGACATCCGTGACGATACCTGACAGCGTGACAATCATCGACGAATATGCATTCGAAGATTGTACCGCACTGACATCCGTGACCATCGGCAGCGGTGTGACGAGCATCGGAGAGGGTGCATTCGACTATGATTTCTACGACAGCGAAGGCAACAAGCTGACAAGCGTATCGCAGATCGCAGGAAATGGTTTCATCTTTTCCAACGATTACGGCGGATACACTATGATAAAGACCTATACCATCACACTTTCGGTCGACCCGTCAGCAGGCGGTACGGTAACAGGAGCCGGAACTTACAAAGATGGGGCCGGCGTTACGATCACGGCCACAGCCTCCGACGGATACACCTTTGCAGGTTGGTACAGCGGCGATACGAAGATCTCCGGTAATGCAAGTTACACCTTCACGGCCACCGGGGATGTTACCTACACGGCGGACTTCGCCGCAGCACCGACGCCTTCCTCCGGAGGAAGCAACACCTGGATCTGGATCGTCGCGGCTATCGTGATCGTCCTTGTGCTTCTGTTCGTGGTGTACTTCTTCTTCATCAAGACCGGCAAGCTGAAGATCTGAACAACAAACCGAACGGACGGGAGACCGTCCGTTCATCCTTATTTTTATCCCTTTTTGATGCACACTTTATCAGGTATGATATCGTAATGAGAAAACTCCGGTCCGAATGAGCAAACATCCCCCGGAATAAACAAAAAATGGCGCCCGTGCTGGAATTCGAATCCAGGTCAAGAGATCCGCAATCTCACAGGATATCCAAGCTACCCCACACGGGCCGATTATGCGGAGACCTTATGTTACTAAGGAAAGAGGTTTTCAGAGTTCGGGGTGGCACAGGTAACGTGTGATGTAACCTGCGATCCTGTTCCTCATTGTTACAGAGCTGACGTCTGTGAGTGCGTCGACCATGCCCTTGTTTGCCTCGAAGTCCTTGCTGAAGGCCTGGGGGTATTTGTTGATGAGCTCGATCGATACTCTCTTGATGTAGGTGGGTCTTATTCTTCCCATATCTTTCACCGAGTAACCCGACTAATTGATATTCTCTATTTAAACCTTATCCGATTTTCTGGGATGCCCGCATGTGAGCTTCCCCTCGGGACACGGTCCCCTCATACACGGAGCGCCCGCGTTCTTGAATATCGTAGGAGATACTTCCTTGCATAGTGCCAGCATCTGATCTGCCATCTCCCTTATCTCCCACTGCGCACGGTTGCAGCATCTGAGCGAGAAGAAATGAAGCAATTCCCTTGCGTTCATGGTGATCGTGATGTTGGTCGTGCATCCGTTCGGAAGGACATATCTCGCATCTTCCGGAGGCACCGTCTCGCACAGTTTGTTGTATGCCTTCCAGATATCGTCCATGGTCTTCTCGTAAAGCGCCTTGCATTCCGGATCGGCAGCGACCGTCTCCGGGATCACGTAGGTCGGTTCCTTCAGAGAAACATATCTCTGGCTCTGTTGGGAGAATGATGCTATCCTGTGTCTCACGAGCTGATGGGTCAGTGAACGGGATACCCCTTCGACGGAGAATGTGAATGATGCGTGTTCCACCACGGAAAGATGGCCCATGCCGACGATCTTACCGAGTGTCTTCTCGGGATCGGACTTTCCCAAAAGGTCTGCCGAGGATCTTTCCGAGTAACAGGACTTGCCGGCGGCCGCACATATCGCGTCCGCGTTCTGAGTGCATGCCAAAAGTTTAACGATCATTATTCTCCCTTCTTTCCGATCTCGTCATTCCATATTGCGTCTTTTACTTTTTCTAATTTATCGGGGTCGATAAGCTCTGCGAGCCTTATCTTGTTGATCTTAAGGTCCGGAAGCTGCTCGCATATGCCTTCTACATGGGCATCTCCGACGAATATCACCATGGTGGAATACCTGAGGGATTCGGTCCTTATCCTTCCGGCCATGAACGTGTTGCGCTCATCTATTAGCTTCCTTACGAACGTGGGATACTTTTTCCTCATAGCGTCTATGTATGCCTTCTCATCCAAAGAAAAATCCTTCTGGGTCTTTTCGATCTTCTTTTTTCCGAACAGATTGTCGGTGTATGTGGACATGCCGTAACGGGCCTTCTCCGCGAAGGACATCTCGTCCTCCATCTCCTGCATGACCTTCTGAGCATCCCTGTCGATGCACACCACATCGGCGCCTATGACATTGGCCGTCTGTACCGCGGCGACCATCTCCCCTCCGGTCTCGGTATCGTTCTGCGATGCCATCCGGTTCTGATACTTCGCCGCCCTTCTGTAACTCTTCGGAAGATCCTGATTCTTGATCTCGCTGCCCTTGGGCGTGGGCTTCATTATCGCATCGTACCTCTTGCCGTCCAATTCCACAAGGACCGCCTGTGGCCAGACATTCTTTACAATAAAGGATACGGTTTCCGCTATACGGAACACATGGCCGACTCCGACCATCAGGATCATTGGCTCTCCGTCTTTCATCTTACTGTTCTCACTGTGTCTTGTCTACCGGACAGCTCTCGATCCAATCCCCTTCATAGATCTTGGTGCCGTCCGCGGCATAATGAATGCCGTATCCTTCCATGAATCCCTTCGAGAACCATCCGATATAGAAATCCCCTGCGGGCCAGGTGAGCTTTCCCTTTCCGCTCATGATGCCATCCTCGAAATCCCCTTCGTAGACGGTCCCGTCGGTCCAGGTCATCTTTCCGAGCCCGTGTCTCCTGTCGTCCTCGAACTCACCCTCGTATATCTTGCCGTCCGCCCACTGGAATGTTCCCAGACCGGTACGGGCGCCCATGACATACTCTCCTTCGTATCTGTCGCCGTTGGACCAGATGAAAAGCCCGGTCCCGTGCTCTGCGGGAGTGCCGTCTTCCTTTGTGACATACTGACCTAGATAGGTCCCGTTGTCGTATGTTATCTTGATGAGCTTAAGGCCGTCGGGGTCCATAATAGGACATGCATATGGCAGTCTTAAAGACGACGCCGCATCATTCCGTATTTCCGGACACGTCCGTATCAAATAATGGAACGCCTATCACTCCCGTATGAGAAAATACGACCTCGTCTGCTTTGACATGGACGGTGTGCTGACAGACATCAGAAGCTCCTGGTGCTGGATACACAATGTGTTAGAGGTCGATAACGAGGAATCATACAGACTTTTCTGCAACGGGAATATCGACGAACCGGAATTCATGAGACGCGATATCGGCCTCTGGAAGACGGTGAAACCCGATATCAGCCGCAATGACCTTATCAGATACTTCAAGGACATGCCACTGATCGGCGGTATCCAGGAAACGGTAGCCTGCCTCAAGGCCAACGGGATAATATCGGTCATCGTAAGCGGCGGGATCGACCTCGCGGCCAAGATGCTCGCGGAGGAGTTCGGATTCGACGGATATATCGCGGACGAACTCAAAGTGGATGAGAACGGCGTACTGACCGGCGAAGGCATAAGACACGTCGATCTTGCTGACAAAGGCATCAACGTCAGGGATTACATCAAAGAATACGGCACCACGCCCGAGCGTACGGTATCCATCGGGAATTCGTTCACCGACATCAATATGTTCAAGAACACCGGCATGTCGATAGCATTCAACCCTACCGACATCTACACCGAGGAAGCGGCCACTTACACCGTCAGATCGAAGAATATCGCCGACGTTCTGGATTATATCCTGGTCGACGAACCTTGATGATCACGTAAAGATCGGGACCCGATCCTGAGAATTATATACCGAAGGCCCCGGATCCCCGGGACCTCCGGCCTTGGGTTTTATCATCTGAAGTATCAGATATCGCTGTCGTCATCCTCTTCGCCGGGGATGTAATACTGCGACTCGTCGAACTCTTCGTCCTCGAAGTCCATGACAGCGAAGTTCTTGGGTCTGATCTTGGCGTAGATCCTTCTGATCTCCCTTGCCTCCGCAGATCCCTTCCTCACCAAACGTGTCTTGGTCTTGATCGCGTGGATCACCGCATCGTAATCCTCGAACGACATGACCATTCCGACCGCGAACTCGTCATCGGGCTCGGCATCGATACGGAGAGGTATGGTCCTGCGGTTATCGTTGACGGAGACCTTCACGCTGAGAACATCGAACTGTTTCACCCAGAGTTTCTTGATCTCGGTCGCCCTGGCCTTCTCTTTGCGGCGTTCGTCTCCGAGATCGAGATAGGTCACACAGACCCTCCTTCCGTCATCGAGGTAGAACTCGTCCCCAACGGATATGATCTCATCATCCTCCAACTGCGTCTGCGTCTTCTCGGTGACCTCGCCGTCGCTGAACAGGACGGGTATCTCGAACTGTCTCGGGATCTTGATGGAATCCGAGAACGTACGTCCGCAGTCCCTGCAGCGGAATGTTCCGGTGATGTTATCCTTGCCCATCCTGGCCTTGAGTATATCGTGCTCAGTAACGTCGTCGCAATCCGGGCACTCGTAGTAAATGAAATCGGGCATCTCTCTTTCGGCCATTTTTATCACCTGTCGGTCATGAAGGGATAATCGTGTCCCGGGACGACCATGTCCGCGTAGTCGATTATCTTTTTTAAACTTTCTAACGCAAGCTTCGCATCGTATTTCAATCCGGGAGGCACCATCTTCTGCACATTCTCCTTCAGGGGGATGGCATCTCCGGCGATGGCGTACTTCCTGTCGGCATCGACGAATACGCTCATCGAACCGTGCGTGTGTCCGGGAGTGTGGACCAATCTGATGCCTTTGGCGATCTCCTCCTCTTCGGAATCGATGACCCTGGCGCCCTTGATATTGCCTTTCTCCCCGGAATGTACCAGGAACTCCGCTTTGGGGAACATGTCATTGTTCCCGATGTGGTCTGAATGCGTATGGGTCAGTACTACGATATCCACATCCTTGGGAAGGACCATCAGCTGCTTAAAGGCCGTCTTCATGTGTGGCTTTCTCTCCTTTGAGCTCGTATCGACGACTATGTTGAGACCGTCCGCACGAATGAGCGTCGAGGTGGAGTCTGCCTCGGTGATGTTGCCTTCGGCATCCCTTACGAGACTTCCTATGGTGAGGATATCCAAACTGATCATATTTCTGATAACGAACTTCGCGTATAATAGCAGTCCCCTTACCGAACAGCCTGCGTATGCGTATGTCCTTGAGCCATCTGGCGCAGTCCTTCATAGAATTGTCCTCGGACATGCCGAAGGAGATGAGGATCGCCGTCAGCGACCCCGTCCCGATGCCTTTGCTCTTCAGACCGTTCAGATACTCGGAAAGCCCAAGGATCTCAAGATATCCCTGTACCGCATCGATGAGTCCGATAGGAACACATATATTATCGATCGACGACTGCAATCCGTCGGCTGTGACTATTGATTTTGATTTGGTCATTAAAACCTGATGTCACAGCCGGCACTTCTATTCTGTGCTTCATCACGATTCGGTCTGTCGTACGTGCACGTGCGCGCCTATAAATGAAATCCTCTATTTCCTGTCGAGGTTAGGCTCTATATGTTCGACCTGCCGCTCGTCGTAGTCGCGGTATTCTTCTTCGTTGCCGCTGCGCTGCTCTTCTATGACGGCATACTCTCATGGATGGATGCGCAGGACCTCTATCTCGGCCATGGCGAAGGGTGCGAATGCGAATGCTGCTCAGATGAGGAGAAGAAGGAGTGAATCGGACCGCGGGCGACGCGCCCTTCGCCGAGAAGGGAAACGCGGCCCGAGAAACTGTTTTGTAAGGGGGGCGGACGCCCCCGTATATCGTTTTATCAAGATCGGTATCTTCTGCCTTTGATGATGTAGTACTCGGCATCGCCCTCTTCGAACAGGGATCGAACTGAGGATCGCGGACCGCATTCATCAGAATCAAGACAATGATGGGTTGGCCCCGACAGCAACGTTAATGATACCCTCATGCGATATTCATTTCTATGAAATACGATCCCGCCATAAA
>Ga0172378_10000805_pt1 | contig 28403 bp, 41 predicted proteins | sample GrowelOW332metaG_FD_119755 | JGI IMG/M metagenome (GOLD analysis project Ga0172378, IMG submission 119755) | Groundwater microbial communities from an aquifer near a municipal landfill in Southern Ontario, Canada - Pumphouse #3_1 metaG | ecosystem: Environmental > Aquatic > Deep subsurface >...
AACTTGAACAAACATTCCTTGGTGCCTATATATTCTCCCCTAACGTAGCACCGAAGTGCTTAGGCTAATCAACTTGGGCTTTTGCAAGCCCACGAGTCTTTAGCTCGTGGGTAGTTGACCTATTACTTTATTACTTTGTTATTTTAATCTTCAGGTAATGTCCTGTATTTTTCTAAGGCCTTTTTAAATAGTTCGGTATTGGCATACCCACAACTTTTAAGTTCGGGACAAAATCCCCTATATATACAATTAGGAACCATCTTATCCGCCATTGCTTTATCAACGCCTTCCATTGCGTTCTTTACAGATACCCAAGCATCTCTTGTCTCTATAGAAGCACAGCTACAAAGGCGTTTTCTTGATATACTAATTAAAGCCTGAGCATTTGCTGTAACGTCCATATCATTAAGGCTTCCTTGTGGAAGTTCGTCTCTTGGAACGTCTAATACTCTCCTGTCTGAACGTTGACTATGTACAAATGGTATGAATCCGAGCCAATGTCGGCATAAATGAACTGTAACCCATTGCTTTATATTAGTAAATGAAATATAGTAAGTAACATTTCTTATTGGTGAATGTTCTGCTAAAAGCATTTGTGCCTTCCATCTATTTGTTGGCTCCTTTGTCTTTGGTTTAAGGCCTACTGTCTTTAGGGCAGCTCTCTTAGCCCATTCCCATCCTGTCATTACTTCTACCGTAACTTTTATTTCTTTTTCTTTCCCCATATTGTAAATTCTATTGAACGAGCGATTCGATTTCCCTCCCAAGTCACATCTGTAAAATCAATATTATATTTTCCTGAAAGTATATGTATTATTTCACCGATTTCTTTAAATTCGTCTGTTAGACCTGTTTTTTCTTGAACAGGGTATTTAAAATATATGCTTTCGTCATCTATAAATTCATATTCATAAATATCTTTGTCTGTTCCGTTAAATATATGGTCTCTTGATGTCTTTACTTCTATTAGCATAACTTTTTATTTTATTAAAACTCTCCAACAACAGGTTCTTCCACTCTTGTGTATTCTCCATCTACATCATTACTGATAATATTATCTATAATTTTTGCGTTGTCAGGGGAAAGTAATCCTCCATTGATATAAACTGCGTTATTCATATACTGAACTTCCGTATTTCTAAGAATTTTGCCGAATTTACATTCGTAATCCTTAATAAATCTAAATTTTCTTGTCATTCTTCTATTATTTTTCTTTATTATTATTTTTACTTATGCAAAGATACAACATTTTTTTCATTAATACAAATATTTGCTTATAAAAGTTTACTTAATTTTTCAGTTACGTCAGGTATCTTGATTACTTCATAATTCATATCATCCTTAAGCCATATAAGTCTTCTCCCTATGATTGGTATTCCAATACTTTCCAACATAATCTGATAACAGCCAAACTGTAAAATATAATGCCCAAGAGGTTCATTGTAATATTCCTCAAATGGAGGCTTCATCATTACATTTTGGCTTCTATTAAAACTTGAATGGAGGTCTTTATTTGTCTTCCAATCACATAGGACAAAACCACTCTTTGCCTTATCTGTAGGATGTTCATAATAAAGAAGTAAATCGAAAGTACCACTCATCTTAGTCTTACATCCAAGATAACCTGTATGCATTTTGAATTCTGCTCCCGCGAAAGAAAGAGAAGGATTTAAGTCTTTCCAAAAATTTCTTACTGCATATTCTTTTGGACGTGTTGGTATTAGCCAATTCTCTTCCTTTACATATTGATGCTTACATATTTCAGTTATATTCTCAGGATGGCCGCCTTGAAGCCAAGAGTAACTCTCACCGTATTCATGCACCAATGTACCTGTAGTTGTGGCTAAAAGGTTGGTATATCTCCAACTTTTTAATACTTCTTCTTGAGTTGAACCTATTTTTACTGCGTAACGGGCTGATTCTGAATCTGCATCAAATTCATCGAACCATCTCCTTATAATATAAGATACAGGTGTATATTCATCTTTTGAGCCATCAGGTAAGTGACGGTAATATTTATGAGGACCCTCTACAAACTCCAAATCATTAAAGCTTGATATTATCTTTTCACGAGTTTTTATTATAATATCTTTCTCCATTATTCTTTTTAAAACTTACTTGGTGCAAAGATATTATTTTTTTCTCATAAAAACAAAAAATCCTAAGAATATTTTTAATATATCCTTAGGAAATGTATTTTTTAATATATATTATATTACTTAAGTAACCAAGATAAAGATGTTACTGCTTCCATTTTTAAATCTGAATTCTTAATTACTTTCAAAAATTCTTGTGTGTCAATTTTTTCAAAATCAGGTCCAACCATTTCCCCACTTAATTTGTTAAAACGTTGTTTTGCCTCAATGTCTAAATTATTAAAATAAGTATTTAATAAATTTGATTCGGTTTTATCTTCTTCGGTAATAGTATACCCTTCTTGAGATTTCTTTTGGTTTAATGTTTGAAGTCTTGCTTGCATTCCCATGAATTCTTCATTCTGTAATTCCTGTACTGTCATTGATATATTTTTATCATAAGTTTCAGCTATTGGACGAAAATTCTTAATATCATCCCATATTGTCTTTAAAGTTTCGTCATTCATCTGTCCTGTCTTAAGACTATTCAAAATTCTGTAAGCATTAACTGCCATAATTGTCTGTATTTCCATTTTTTTATATATTTTATTATAAAATAAAAAACTTTCTCCTAAATTCAATATTTAAAAGAAAGTTTTTATAAAATAAATAATTTTTTATTTTAATAAATAGATTAAAGTATGTTTTTTATTTTTTTAAAAAATTCATAAATTGTTGCATAATAAGTTATAAATCTTATTTTATTAAGAAAATATAAAAAAACATGGCTTGGCTTTATTTAATTGAAGAAAAATGTGAAGATAGTGACCATTATAAAATTGGAGTTACAGGTTTTAAGGACCCAAATAAGCGTCTTAAAAAATTACAGACAGGTAATCCTAATGTATTATCCTTCCGTGGACTTTTTGAAACTAATTTTCCTTTTAAATTAGAAAAATTAATGCATGATTTTTATAATGAAAAAAATGTCCTCAATGAGTGGTATGAACTAACTCGTGAGGACATTGAAAATTTTCTTCCAATTTGTGAAAAGAAAAACATTATAATTGCTTCTTTAAAGGATAATCCTTTTTTCTAAAGTTGAATGTTATTTATATTAATTTTTTCTTGTAGTAGTTTTTCTTCAATTTTTTTCTCTATTATATCAGCATGGCAATATAATGGAGCATAATGTGTTTGCAAATATACATCTTTACCTGTTTTAACTGCATTATAAATTTCGTCAAAATATTTAGTAAATTCTTTATCTTTACTATACATAGCATTGAAATATGATATATATGCTAAATTAGATATTTTTTCATTGGGTACGATTTTATTCTTTATGTCATATTTCCCACCTATTTTAAAAGGATTTTCTAACGGAGTGTTTATATCAACATCAAAAATAAGATTTGATGTGTATTCTCCAATGAACGTATCTTTATTTACCACATATATCATATATTATAAAACCGTTTCGTTATTTAATTGTATATCTTTAAGCTTAATTAAAGCTATTAGACCGTTCTCTCTATTTACATATACCTTTGCTCTTGTTTGTGAACTAAGTTTCTGCATTAAGTCTTTTATTGATTGTGTATAATCATTATTCCACATTCTAACAAGAAGTCTTTCTTTATCTGTTAAAGGATACATCGCGTATACAAAATCATCAATTGAATGTATTGTATTATCAAGTTTATTTAATTTATCTACGAAATAATCTTCGTCGATAATATTAAATAGAGTATAGGTAAGTGGCTTAAATGTTAACTCACCAATATCATTAAAAAAATCTCTTTGTTGATTCATTCTAATCTTTTCATTTCTGTCTTATTTTAAACCTAAAAATAGGTATGCATAGTTTCTTAATCAATGCTACCTATTCAACGTAGTTTTTAAAAAATCGAATAATATAAGTAATCTTTATAAAATTTGCAACTTTTATAAATTGTTATTTCAGTGAATTTACCGTGAAATTTATTACGTTCGTCTAAGAGTATGCGCAGTAGGAGTCGAACCTTACATTCTCTGAACTATATTACTTATATTATTTTTATTTTTTTTAGCCAATAAAATTTGTTACTTCACAACTGTTAGAGGCTTAGCTGTACTATCTGTACTTACACTATCAACTGATGTTGAATCGCTGTCAGATACTACTACTGAATCTTTTACTGCGTCATTCTTAACAGCCTTATGGCTACAACTCATTGTGCTCATACACAAAGCAGCGATAAAAAGGCTGCAAATTACATTAATTTTTTTCATTTTCTTTTTTTATATTTAATTCTTTATATTGTTTTAAAAAATTCTTTTAAATTATCATATTGTTCTTCGTCAAGTATAAATTCATCTAAATAATGACAATGTTTGTCAAATAAAGATATCTTATATTCTTCGTTAATTACATTGTAAACAATGTCTATTCTGTCGTTCTGAAATATTGTTTCGTTCATATTTTTTTATTTTTATTAGAATAAATATGACTAACATTTCATTAATATACTGCAAAGTTACAGTATTTTTTTGGAAAAACCAAATTTTTTTAGTTAAAAAATACAAAGAGAAGAAAAAATAGTTCTTCTCTTTGTATATCAGCATTAAAAAAGGAGTATTTAAGACTTATTTAATCTCTCGTCTTAAACGTCTAATCATTCCAACTTTTTTTAAAGGACTTGGCGCTTGTCTGTTTTCTCTTGTTCGAGAAGGCATCGTTTGGTTTTCTTTATGTTTACAAGGACATGTCATTATTTTTAAATTTTATAATAAATATAGCTAACTATGCAATTATTTAGCACTTGTAGTTATAATTTTATCAATAAAATTCAAATCTTTAGCTTCTGTAGCTGAGAACCATTTATTCTTTTCACATATAGTTTCAACCTCTTCGGACTTGATATCAGTTCTTTGAACTATAATATCATATAAGTCTTTCTTAATCTTAGCCATTTCGTTCAATCTAATTTCCATGTCTGTATATTTTTCTCCACTTCCAAATCCTGAAGAAGGTTGGTGTATCATAACTCTTGCATGAGGAAGAGAAAATCTTTTTTCTTTAGCACCACTGATAAGAATTATAGCACCCATACTGAGAGCCATTCCTGTGTTAATAACAGATACATCTGATTTCACAAAATTCATTGTATCAACTAAAGATAAACCATCACTACAGCTTCCTCCACAAGAATTTAAATATAGACTTACATCTTTATTACTAATACTGTCAAGATATAAAAGCTGAGCAATTGCTATGTTACAACTTTCCATATCAACGTCACCGTTAAAGAATATAATTCGGTCATAAAGCATACGACTGAAAATATCCAAAGGAGTAGCATGCATTGGACGCTCTTCGAGAATAAAAGGTGCTGCTTGATTGACTGTTATACCTTTGTTTATGTAATCTTCCATTTTTAAGGAAGAAATATTGCATTTATCTTTTGTAAAATGCTTAAAGTCTGTTATTAAATTTTTCATTCAAAATTAAATTTCTGTTTTGTCAACTTTTATGACAGTATCTCCCTCGTTATCCTTAGTTTTTGATAATTGAGAGCATCCTGCTACAATTGCTGAACCACTCATAAGATACCACTTACAGTTTGTGAACCAATCAGGAGCACCATCAAAGCTTGCTGCTATTGGTGTTAAAAAGGCTACAACCGTTGCAATATTCCTAATTGCTTTATAAATTTTAGGTGTTTCTGATTTCCATCTATTATATAATGTTGTATATAATAAGGAAATTTTTTGTTTTAAAGATAACATTGTTTGTATTTATTTTGTAATTATTTTATTTAAATAAATATTAAGCAATGTTATCTTTATAAAGCTTTACTTATCTTGCTTTTCGAACTTTTTAGCTTCCTTTGCCTCTTTTTCTTCCATTTCAATCTGAGAAATAGCCATGACGCCTGTTTCAAACGCATCTAAGACGTCATTATTATACTTATGGCGCATACGGTTAAGCATGTTTATTTCTGACTTATCAAGCAAAATTTTGTCTTTTTCACTATCATATGAAATACATGAAACTGCTCCTTCAACAATAAACTTCTGCTGCTTTTCATCAAGACGGTCAAAAGCTGCTTCATACACTACTATGGTTACCATACCTTCTCTCTTAGTCAGGAATTCAGTCTCGGGTGAAGCCTTGCTTATCTTTATCATTTCGCGAGCTTTACTTGTTCCAATAACATTTAGCTTTATTAGAGTATCAAGTCCTGCTTTTTCGAATTCTGCGCGAACCATGCTTTCAACATCTTCGCTACTATTAAATAATTTACTCATATACTTACTTATTATTTTCTTTAGTTATAATTTCTCTGTATCTTTCCTGTTCATCCTGCAAGAAGTCCATTATATCATTAATAGTCTCAGCTTGTGCACCTATCGCATCTATTTCAAGCTTATAATAAGACTTAATTTTTGAAATTAGGTCAATTTTTGCACGTTGCAAAGCAATCTTCTGTCCTGTATATTCTGAAAATGTGTCATTTTCACTACAAGTTGCTCTACCTCTACCAACAAGCATTGATTTTAGAGTTTTAATCTTACTGAAATCTGTTAAGAAATTTTTCTTAGTACCTGTTCTTACTACATCTTTAATCTTATTAGGGTCATACTCAATAAGACAAGTTGTTACTTTGCCGTCATTTTCGTAAGTCGGCTCTGACATTTTTGAAATCTTCATTTTGTAACTTTTTAAAGTTTATAATATTAAATTGTGATGCAAAGGTACAGTATTTTTTAATACTAACCAAATTTATTTTGTTAAAAATAATAAAAAAGTTTATGGACGTGTAGATGAGCGCATTATTTTAGTATATTTCCAATTAGTAAGATTTTGTATCTTACGTACCCACATAGGAACCATACTTTTATAGTATATGCCGTTCCATAAAATATATTTTATTTTATTTTCTTTTGATTTTTCTTCTAAATATGTATAAAGTCTTACACAATCATTTATGTTTTTACAAATTATCATATTCATAGTTTCATTTTCATCTTCTATGAGTAACTTATTTTTAAAACAAGTTATTTTATTAAGATAAGTGTGCTTTCCCTTAAATTCATTAATATACATATTGAAAATATCGTCTGCCGTTTTTCTTTGATAATAAGGATGAAATCCATATACCCAAAATGTCTCTTCAATATTATATAGTCCTTTATTATATATTGAATAATTTTTTGTGTTCTGTCGGCCATATTTGGAAGAGTCGTTATAACGATTATTAACCTCAGTCTGAACATATTTACCAATACTATTCATTAATAGATGTGGGTCATTCTGAAATTCTTTATCATTTTCTAACTTTAAAATTAAAAGCTCGTATTCTACTTCTTTTATCTTTTTACCTGAGTTGACATATCTTACAGGAAAATGTATGTTTTTAGAGTTGTTATCTATTAATTTTAAAAAGGCTTTTTCCGTAGATATAATGCTACGAAAAGAGCCGATGTATTTTATTTGTTTTTTATTCTCAGTTAGAATTATCTGATAATCATAAGGTACTTGTTTGTATGTTATCTTTTTTTTGGGGGCTAACTTTTTCTTCTTCATTCTTTACCATTATGTTGAATGTTATATGTTCAAATTTAATCTCGATAGTATTATCTGATGGTTTAAAATCAGTCCCATTGGGATTTTGTCTATAATATAGGTCTTCATCTACTTTTCTTAATTCATCTTTATTATTAACATATATTTTTAAAATTGAATGTTCTATTCCATCATTAAATAAATGTTCGTTAAGGTAAGACCCGATTTCGTAAATTTTTTTAAAATCTAATGTTATCATTTTTAAAAAGTGTTCAATAAGTTATTTATAATTTTTTTAAAATTATATCTTAGTCTATATCTTAAAGGTATTTTGAAATGACCATTGCCACTAAAAGCTTCATTCATGCTATTTCCCATGTTACCTTCAAGAAGGTCTTTAGCTATCTTTTGTTGATGCTGCTTTAATATTTCAGGCATTGCTTTTCTTTCTTGTTTAAAAGCCTTAAGCTCTGAATTCATATTACCAATTTCACTCATTTGCTTTGTTACTTATTATATTTTCTATTAAATCAATAAAATGTACTACTACAGGAGTTATTAAAATATCAAACATAATTATTAATGGCCAATAAGTTATACTTCCGAATATTAAAAATCCAACAGTAAAAGGTGTTGTCTGAAATATTGTTATATTTAATAATGATGCAAACATTCCTAACCATGTTGGAGTACAAAACATGCACGATAATAAATCTTTTAAACCTTTACTAATATTTCTAATATGTGAAAATAGGTTAAAAGGGCCATTTTGGTATACCATCATGAATGATAAACCATATATTGCTATAAAATATAAAATTATTTTTAAAATTATCATTATTTTATTTAGATATTTCTTCTTTATTATCAGTAACTATAGTTTTATCATTTGTTACGACTTCATCTTTTTCTACAGAAACTTTATCATCTGTTGACTTGATAGCTTCTACAGAGGATTCTTTATCATTTATCTTCTTCTTTTTACGGAAGCAGAAATCTAATGTCTCTAACTTTTTAATCGGTGCTTCAGAAATAATCTTAGCTAATTCTTTTTTCTTCTTTTCAAATATTAGATTTCTGTTATAAAGTTCTTTATTGAAACGTATATTTTCTTTTATAGTTTCCATAATATCATCTATTGATACTTTATCTGTTTCTCCATAAAAAAACCATTCTCCATTTGCTTTTTTTGATGCAGTGCATTTAATATTTTTGTTGGAAGAACTTATAACTTGCCAATCATCTTCGAATAACACTGTTACAAATGTGTTATTTCCTTCAATTGTTATTCCTTTAAAATACTGATTATAAACTTTTAAATAATCACTTAAATTATTCTTTTTCATTAAATTCCTGTTATTAATATTGTTATTATATAAGCTATTGAAATGCCCAAACTTATTAAACGAGCCTTTGTTGTGATAAAAGGCTGAGTTGTATGTAAGCATTTAAAAAGGAAAAATCCTTCACGGCATACAAATAAAATCGCAAAGATAAGCAAAAACACAAATAATTTTATCATCATTTTTTTTCTTTTTATATAAAATAAAAAATCCATTGATTTTTTCAATGGATTTATAATATATTTTTGCTTTATTTTTGGTTAATATTAAATGAAATACCAAAACCAAAACCAATGTCAGGTTTCTTATTTAATGTACCATAATAAACTCCTATTTGCGGGCCTATAACAAATCTTTTCCAAAATTTATTTTTTTCTTTTGCATGAAATGGCGTTATAGTGACATCCGCGTTTGTACTTGGACTAACGATTGTCTGATTTATATCTCCATCTTTTTTATTAATGACTGTTATATTATCGTTAATAGAAAAATTCAATTTATACCATTTAGGTTCTTGCGCACTTCCTATTGTTAAGTTATAGCTAATAGTATCATTATCTTTTTTGTATTCAAAAGTCTTTATTGGTTCATTGTTTACTTTATCTGAAGTATATACGGTGTCGGTTGAGTACTTATAATGATATTTAATTAATATGGCTGATTCTACGTTCTTATATTTTTTAACTGAATCATAAAGGGATTTATTCTCACCTTTAAGCTCTTTTAAAGTTTTATCATAATATACCTTATTGTCTTTTCCTCCTTGGTCTATATTATCTAATTTTCCACTTTGTTTATTAAAAAAGATATAGATAGAACTAATAGCAATTGCTATTATAACTCCATATAAAAATATCTTTATATCATGACTGTTATTGCTCATATTTTAAAAATTAAAGATAGACCAAGATGATATTTCATTTGTTTTCTGTTCATTTAATAAAACAACTATTTTATCACCTGAGGTGGTTATTTCACTTAGAACGTTCATTTTTTCATTAGGAGAAAGACTTGTTTTATTACAATAAGATACTCCGATTACACCTATTGGGACACCATTGGCTGTCATCATCTTCATTATGAGATACTTTACGTTGTTCATCTCCATACGTTTTGACATTCTTTTATCAATTGCATATAATTCTTTAATATCGCCTGCGAAGATACCTTTTTCAATAAGATAGGAGAATATTGGATAACGAGACATATTCACCTTGTCCCATTCATCCCTGACATCATCACACTCAGTGCTTGTTTGTTCGTATGTCATTTCACAATACCTAAATGGTAGTCCTGTTGGATTACTTACACCATTGTGCATTTCCATGACGTAACTTCTATCACATTTTAATTTTACAATATTTTCTAAAAGAGTTTGTTGTATTAAAGGGTCAGCTTTGGCGCGCTGTTCTGTACCCATTTCATGACTTTCGGTTGTTGTTGTGTTATATGTGCTAATTACGCTTGGTAACATAATTTTATTTACCACTGCGTCTATAAAGAAGAAGACGATTATAAGAGCAACCATTTTACATGTTTTAATAACACCATATTTATCGAAAAATTCGACAAGTTTCTGAAAAATCCAAAATTTATTAAACATAGGATTAAATTACATTTTACGTGTTTTATTTATCATCTCATTTAAAGTACTTTCTGTATTAATGGTACTTTGTTTGGATGTACTTTGTTTGGCATCTTTTGTGGTACCAAATAAACTATATATTTTAGACATTTGTTCATCTAATCTTTTCTTATCCGTATGTTCTAATATTGTAGGCATATTTTCAGCCCATTCAACCTTATAACGATTACCTGTATAGTCTTCCATAATAAATTTCATGCCATCTTTTTTATAATCGTCAGGTATTTTTTTAAACATATGATTTTCTGAAAGAAATTTTGTCTTTTTAAAACGTAATCTTTTAATCGTCTTATTTTCTACAATATTACTATCCATTATGCTTTTTCCAACTTCATCTGAAGTATAATCTTGCGGACGTGTACGTGTAACTAAGCCTCCGAGAGCTGCTGCTTTTTCATCGGCCGCATTCTGTGCAACTTTCTGTTCTATTTCTTTTGTGTCAAGTCCATACGTTGCATTTCCATAAGCTTCATCTTTATGAAGTTTTTGATTTTCAACACTTGTATAGCCATTCATTTGAGCTTTTGCACGCTCAGCAAATGATTTGTTAATTGTATCTTTATTATATACTAAATCCTGCATACCTTTATTGAAATCATATTTACGAGGATTAACAGGCTTTTTAAGTTCTGATTTAGGATTATATTCCGAAGTTTCTTTCTCGATATCTTTATAAGCTTTTTTGTTATTCTTTTTATCAGAACTATCTACATTTTTACCTAATACGGGCTTGAATTCATCAGAACTTTCCTTAATGAGTTCTTTTATTTCTTTAACGCTATATGTTGTCATATTTATCTCTTTTTTTTAATATTGATTAATTCCATTTTGATTTAAGTACATGCCTTTAATCATCTGTTGGTAACGAAGTTGAAATATTTTTTGTTTGTCTGCATTTTCTTTATTACATTCTTCAGTTACTTCTCCATCTATATCTGCTATTGTATTAACTATATCGGGATGAATAGATGTTATACAATCCATTAAATCAGTCATATATTATTATGTCTTTTTTGTTTTTATTTTTCCACCTTGATAAAAAGTTCTTGAAATAGGTTTTCCAAATAAAGGAGTTGTATACTCCCCTGAAGAATCTGAACCGTCTCCTATTGCTCCTACTCCTGCGCAACTTGTCGCTCCATCTTCATTTACAGGCATTTTTTCATCACTATCAATTCCGTTGTTATTTAACATTGAATCTATTCCGTCTACATCTACTTCTTCTCTAATTAAAGTCCCATCAGAAATCATTTCATCATAAAAACTGTCTATCTTACTTTCAAAATTACGTTTAGGTACTTTATATTGAATAGTATATACAGATTTACCATCATCTTCTGAAACTTTATTTTCTTTCTTTATAATTTCTTTAGTTAATAAATGCTTGATTATAAAATCGCTTGTTAATCCTTTTTCTTTTAATTCATTAGGTAATGATGGCTGTGTAGGATTTTTCATCAATGACTTAATAAACGAAATTATATTATTACGAAAAGCATATTTTGTTATTTTTCTGTTTTCCGAATATTCGTTAAGTGACCTTAACTGACTTTCTGTTATAAATATTTTTTTACTCATTATCGTTCAACATCGCTTTTCCAAAAGCTTTTTTTATTGTATAAGGCTTTAGTAAATTCAGATAAACAATCAGATACCGTCTTTTTTACTAATTTTTTCAACGCAACTGAATTATTATTTGAATCTATTTGACTACGTATTAATGAATTAATTTCATTAGCCGTAATTTCTTCGATTATTATGTCTTTTTTTCGTTTATCCATCTTTTAAATAAATACTTACTTTTTATAAAAAAAATAACGGCAAAAAAAGAAATCTGCCGTTATTAATTATATTTATTACATTTATTTTTTCGCGTTGATAGAATTCTGTATATCATTCAGAATTGTATTGTCTCTTATGATGCCATTTCTCCAATTATCGAAAGAAGCTTTTATGTGCTGTATCTTTGTCATTATAGAATCATTAAGCTGTAGTTCATTAGCCCAAATAAATAAACCATACGTACTACTATCATTTAATTTCATTTTAACACTAAGGTTAATATCAACAATTGTAAAATTAACTATAATATTTTTATCCTTAGGATAAAACAAAAAAGAATTAAAATTAATACTTGATTGTATATTTTCAATAATATTGTTTTTCCATCCATTAATTGTATTGCTTAGTGATGGTATATTTTCTAATGAAAATGCTTGGCTACTATCTTCTACACCCTCTTTTATTAATGACTTTTTATTAGAAATACTTTTATTAATGGCTTCATTAATAGCTTTAATCATTTTTTGAGACTGCTCGTATTCTTTATCTATCATATTTTTTTATTATTAAAAACCATATTCGTTCCATCCATACCCTGCAATTTTAGGAGGACTGACTATGTTTTCTTTATTTTCCTCTTTGATTTCAACAGGCGTAATATTTGCAAGTGGATTGGTCTCAGTTTCTTCTTTAGAAACCTTTTCTTTCTCTTTTATTTCATCCTCACCTTCATCTGTAATAATGCTATCTTTGGATATATCTTTTTCGTCAATCGGCTCTGTCATTTTTTCATCAATTTCTTTTTCATCAATTGGCTCTGTTGATTTTTCAATATTTTCTCCAAGCTCTTTTTCAACAACATCATTTTTTTCTATTGTTTCAGTAGTCTGTTTTGTGTTTCTTGCCATTTTTTAAAAATTTTAAATATAAATATTAGTTAAATCGCATTTTGCTATTGCAACACTGCGTAATTTTCTTAAGATATTCTCTTTTTTTTGCCTCACTCTCTCACTTGTAAGATTAAATTTTTTTCCAATTTCATCTAACGTTAAAGGACTTCCATTTTTTAATCCATAATAATCTTCTATTATTTCTCTTTCGCTGTCATTTAAATCTCCAATTAAAGAATTAAGTATTTCATTATTTATTTCTCTACTATCTTCTAAGATAACATTATCAGTTCCTGTCGTTTCTTCATCCTCATTATTTTCAAAATCTTCTGATATTACAAATGAATTATTCTTTTTATCTGAAATATCATCATGACAAAGTTCATTGGTATCTGATTCTATTCTTTTTTTAATAAATTCCTGCATTGTCGCCTGAATCCACCATTTTCCATAACAATAAAATTTTACATCATTTTTAATATCAAATTTGTTTATCGCTTTCATTAATCCAACATTTCCTTCTGAAATAAGGTCGGCAAACGGTATACCATAGCCTTTATACCGTTTAGCCATCTTAATAACATATTTTAAATTCGGTTCTATTATCTTATTTCTTGCATTAATATCCCCTTTTTTAAATTTTTTAAACAATTCTTTTTCTTGTTCTTTGGTTAATGGTTTAAAATCTTTGATGCTTTTAAAATAACTTTTTATTTCATCATTATAATCATTATTTGCACTATTCTTCATTATTTAACGGTTGTTTTAAGAAATTATTTTAGAAACATTATTGACTTTCTTAATCAAGACTGTTTTTCCAAACCAGTCTTTAATTGTCTCATCATGAGTTACATTTAGAATAAAATCATAATCTTTACTTATTTTTACTATAAGTTGGTGAAGATACTCTAAGTTATCATTTGCAACCGCTCCTAATATTTCATCTGCTACAAAGAAATTTGCTCTTGGAATAGTACTTATATTTGATAGGACACTACGTAATGCTAATGCTCCGCAGGTTAATTCAAGTCCACTTCCGCTTGCTAAATTAGAATATATATTATCTTTAATTAACCATAATGCAACTTCGTTTTTTTCATTAATGTTGACTTCAATATCAAAATCACATACACCATCTAATGTTTCACTTAATTTTGCGTTAATAATTGGAAGTGTTTTCCTAAGAACCATTTTTGAAATGCCATTCTTACCAATCATATCTAAGTATATTTTCCAATTTCTAACTAATTTTAATTCATCTTCAAGCTTCTGAATTACTTTTTTACGGTTTAATATGTTTTCATTATTATTTTGAACGTTATTCTTTAATGATATAATGTCATTACTAATATTTGTTTCGTATATTCTTAATTCCTTTAAATTATCTTCAACAAGCTTGATTTTAATCTGTAATTGATTATTCTTATCAATTGCTTCACTATTCTTTTTATACTCATTTATCTTATTCTGAAGTTCTAAATATTCTTTACCTAATTGTTCCTTTTTAACTTCTAATGCAGATTTTTGAACCTTCAATTTATTACTTTCAAAATATGCAACCCTTCTTGCTTTTACATCTTCTAATGATGCGTTTATAGTTACTAATTTTTCATTAATTATAATATTTTCATCCTTGAGTTTCTTTACTTTATCCTGCGCATCTTTGATACGAGCACTATTATCTACATTCTCATATTTACGGCCGCATGTAGGACAGAATTCGCTCTTTGTGAGGTCATTAATATTTTTTTCTTGCTGACTTATATCATTATTATTTTTAATTAAATTGTAATTAATTTCATCCCTTTCTTTTTCTATCTTTTCCTGCTCTTCGACAGTATATTCTACTTTAATATTATTAATTTTTTCCTTAATTTCTTCAATTTGTTTCTTGGTTGAGATTCCATTTTGAAGTGTTAAATTAAAATTATTATTTACTGTAGTAATATCAATTTTACTAACTTCAGGGTCAATCTTTTCTAATGATAGAAGATATGTTTTATGTATTTCCTCTTGTGACGCTATTTTTTCCTTTTGTAAAGCTATTTTTTCCATTTCTCTTTCAGTAATTTCTTTTTCTTTCTCTGTAGTAGATATTTCAAAAGCTTTTATTTCATTTGATAAAGTTTCTTTATTGTAGTTATTTGAAAGTAAAGAATTCTTTATTTCACTATTAAATTTACTTTTAGCAAGTACATCTTTTTCTTCCAAAGGTAATAGGCCAATCCATTTAGAAAACAATTGACCGCGTTCTGTAGATTTTAAAGATATTAAATCATTCAAATTTGACATCGTGGTACTTAACATTAAATCAAAGTCATACTCAGTTCCAATAGATTCTTTAATTATTTTATTGGTTTCATTAACGTTTTCTCCGTTATTGCTCTCTACATCAATAAAATCAGTCAGTTCTATCTGTTCGTTATTGATAATTTTATAATATTCAACCTTTTGGGTAACTTTACTCTTAGCAGTCCTTTTGGATAATGCAGGACGTGTTAGTTTACGTTTAATTACATAATCAAATCCATCTATATTTAAACATCCTTCTACTTCTACTGTTGTAGACTCAGGTAAATGACTATTAAACAATTCTCCCTGTGTTTTATATTTAGTAGTATTACCAAACAGAAGAAAATGTAATAAATCTATTGAAAACGTGGTCTTTCCTGTTTGATTCTTGTACGGTGAAACACCCTGTATTAATACAAGTCCTGAAAGTTTAGTGAAGTCAAAATAATTATCAGGTCCATAACTAAGAAAATTACTCCATTTAATCCATTTAAGATTATAACGTTTATACTTTTCATAGGCATCATAATTTATTTTAGCATTAATTTCATTGTCAATCTTAGATATTGATTCAAAATCATAATCCTCAATTTTATTTATAGATAAATACTCTTTAAAAAGATTTCTTTGGAATTCAGGATTCTGTATATTAGATATAATATCATTGGACACTGAAAATTCCTTTCCTTTTTCATCTAACGAAATAAAATTTGGAGTAATCTTTATATTTTCCTTAATGACATTGTATTTTTTACTAATTTTCTCGATTATATCTTTTTTTTCAGGAATAGAATAATCGTAAGGTGATACAGTCCATAGGACTTCAACTTTAGATTTATTATTTATCTGTTCAATCATTTTCTATTATTTTTACTTTTGGTTTTGTTATCTTGATAATATTATCTTTTATTTCACTATCTTCTATTTTTTTATTTTCTTTTAAAGATTTAGAAAAAGGACGTTCACCATATTTTTCAATCGTAAATGCTTTAGATAATAAATTATTTATAAAATCTTCAATATTTTCAATATTATTCATTTTACAATACAATGTAATATCTTTTATTAATGCTTCTTTTATTTTAATTTTACTCATGGCATTTAAATTTGATGCAAAGATACATTTTTTTTCAACACAAACCAAATTTTTTTATCAATTTTAAAAGAAGAATGAAAAAAGAGAAAGAACCAAAGAGAAATAAAGAAGAAGAAAAATATAAAATTAAATAATTTTATTATATTATTTATTTAATTATATAATATTATATATAATTTATAATATATATTATTTATTTAAATTAATATATTAAATTAAAAGAAAAATAATATATAAATTATATTTTATAAAAATAAAGAAAATGAAAGAAGAAATTATTTTAGGTTTAGATATCTCTACTAAGACGATTGGTGTTACACTATTTAAAAATGACGGAAGTGAACATGGAAAAATTATTAAGATGAGCCATATTTCCCCATCTGTAAAAAACAGTCTGCCTAAGATAGAGCAACTTTTTTTAAAAAAGAAAATATTCAAGACTGAATTTTTAACCCAATACAAAGAATTAGGAATTAACAGAGTTATTATAGAAGCTCCTTTAGTAAGAAGTCAAAATGTTAATACAGTTGCAATTCTTTTACAATTTAATGGAATGATTTCAGATTGTGTTTATGAAGAATTAGGCATTGTTCCTGAATATATTAGCAGCTATGATGCGCGACGTTATGCTTTTCCTGAATTAATGTCTATAAGAAAATATAACAAAAAAGGGGAATTATACGATATAAAACATCTTAAAAAAGCATTAAAAGATAATAAATTAGTTCTATTTGGTAATTATCCATGGGATATTGATAAAAAGCAGATATTACTTAGTAATGTTGCTGAAATTTATAAAAATATAGAATTTATATTTGATAAATATGATAATTTAAAACCTGAAAATTTCGATGCCACTGATAGTCTTGTTGCTATATTAGGTAAATTAACTTATGATAAGTATTCAAAAGAAGATTTTAAGATTGATGATTTTTATATTAATGAAGTAAAAAATGAAATAAATTATTATTTACATTTCGGAGATAAAAAATATTCTAAAACTTTAACATTAGATTAATTAATAAACCATATTATTCAATATAATATGGTTTATTTTTTTATTATTTATCAGGGTTTGACATTGGTAAATTATCTTTATAGTATCCTGCATAACATTTTTCTTTCAATGGGTCGAATCCACAAAAATCAGTATAGCAGCCATTCCAATAACATCTTTCAGTTTGACCACAACCATCCATTTGTATACCTTTCTCTTTAGCAGCCGCTTCTATTTCACTCCATTTCATATATATTTAATATTTTATTATAATTTAACAATAAATATTTGTATTCTTAAATAAAATATTGTATTTTTGCAAAAATTTAAAAATAGTATAAAATGATAAATAGCGATATAGAAAAAATGGTTGAAATACTTTCTTCTTTTTTAGGTGAACCTAAAACAAGAGAATGTGGAGATAGTTATCAGTTTCAATTTGCATGTCCGCGATGTGTTGAAAAAGAAGGAGAAAGTGAACGTTTTAAAACTAATTTAGAAGTAAATATTAAGTCTTCTGTATTTAATTGTTGGAAATGTTCATCTTCAGGTGATGACGAAATGAAGGGAAAAATATCTAAATTATTCAAGCTATACGGAAACGAAGAATTATGGGAAGAATATAAAAACTGTTTATCTAATATTAGAAACAGTGAACTTTATCTTATAGATTTCAATAAAGGAGATTTTAATACCAATGATATTGAAGACTTAAAGAAAAGTATTGATTTCCCTGAAACATATCATCTATTTTCAAAAAAAAATAGTAATTTTATGAATATTCAAGGATTGAATTATCTTAAAGACAGAGGCATAGGATGGGATGTTATCAAAAAATATAAAATGGGATATACGGATTGGAATAGTATTAACCCGATGCAGTCTAATCGTATTATAATACCATCATTTAATAAATTCGATGAACTTAATTATTGGGTTGGTAGAGATTTTACAGGAAAATCCAAAATGAAATATTGGAATGCTAAAGCTGAAAAGAAAGATATTATTTTTAATGAAAATCTTATTAATTGGGATGCTGATATTAATTTAGTAGAAGGTCCTTTCGACTATATAGCAGTAAATTTAAATACTATACCATTATTAGGCAAGGCTCTTACACCTGATTTTAGAATATATCAGCAAATATTTGAAAAAGCTAACGCTAATGTTAATATATTCTTAGATGGAGATGCGAAAACAACGGCATATCATCTATATAAAACATTAAACCAAGGTAGAATGTATAATAGAATTAGATACGTGCCGTTGCCAAAAGATTTAGACCCATCTGACATTCAAAAAAAATGGGGAAGAAAGGGCGTTATTGAATTTTTGAAATCTACAGTTAAGCTAAAAGAAGCTTTTTTATAAAATTATAATATTCTTTACATAAAGCATACGTATAGATATAATGAAAATTAATTTTGTCTTTAAAGCCCTTTAGAAACTTTCTAAAAGAACTTTTTTTAACATATCCATATTGCGCTGAGCCATAAGACAGAGAGTTAGCTCTATTCAGCCATCCTTTAAGAAATTTACGTTGTGATGGGTGATTCTTGACAATTGAGCAGAAGAAATCTTTTCTCGCGCTCTTTAAAGAATTAAAAAGGATAATAGAATTAGCTTTATTTGTATTATCTAATGTTATCTTTCCAAATTTTCCATCTTGTGTTACATTTAAACACTTCTGTAATTTTAAAATAGCCCACTTACCTGATGTCCAATACCAATCAATAATCATATTAGCAACACTTTGGTTAATTATAGAATCGCCATAACATTTATCCCAATAAAGTTTCTTAAATACAAAAGACCATTGGTCTAAAGATAATTTTTTTAAGTCTAAACATGTTTTATCTTGCCCGTAAACGCTTTTAAATGTATTAATAGTTATTCCTGCGTTAGTACAACCTCCTCGGTCTCCTACCACATTACAATAATGTCCTTCCCATTTTTTAATAAATGGTACTAAATTTTTAGAATTTGCCATAGTATTTCTTTTTAAAATAAATATTAAATTAAAAAAAAATTTGGTAAATAAAAAAAAATATTATATCTTTGCATAAAATAATATTAAAAAATGAAAAATGCAATATATGCAATAGGAAGATTAGAAAATGATTATGTGCGAGAATGGGTTGAATACCATCTAAACATAGGATTCCATAAAATATTTATCTATGATAATAATTACAGTGGAGAAGAAGAATTTAGTGATGTTTTAAAAGACTATATTGAACAAGGAAAAGTTAAAATAATCAATGTAAGAAATAAATTCTCCTTTCAAGAAATAGCATACAATAACGCAATCAACGAATATTGTAGAGATTATGATTGGAACGCTTTTATTGATATTGATGAATTTATAACAATCGAAAATAGTCGAGATATTAATGAGTTTCTATCTCAGGAAAAGTTTATCAATAAAGATATTATCATCATGAATTGGAAAAATTATGGAGATAACGAACAGGTTAAAAAAGAGAAAGGTGGTGTTATTGAAAGGTTTACAACTCCAATACCTAATGAAAAATGTATTTCTTATGATTTTTCTGAAAATTTACATATCAAGTCAATGATTAATGGAAAATCAAAATATATTAAAGATATAATGTTTGGAGGAAACCCTCACAACCTTTATCCTAAGTCCAAAGACGCATCAGAATTAATACAATGTGTGAATGGAGTTGGTAAAAAAGTTAATAATTTTGCGACTCCTTTTAGCGAAAAAATTGTGCATAATGGAATTTACCTTAGGCATTATAGTTGTAAAACTATTGAAGAATTCATTAAAATCAAACTACAAAGAGGATTCTGTGAAGGAAAATTAAATCTTTCACTTGATTGGTTTTGGAAAAGGAATAAAATAACTAATGAAAAGTTAGAACTCGCGAATAATTTAATTAAAAAGATAAACAATGGAGAAAAAGTATAAAATAATTGCAATTGCAGACATTCATATACCAAGTTTTAAACGTATAACTGAATATGAAAGTAAACTAAACACATTATATGAAAAAATTAATGAAGAAATAGAGTCTGACGGTAAAAATTACGACGAAACACGTATATTAATATTAGGCGACCTATTTAATAGTAAAAATCAAATTTCTAATGAATGCAACGTGGTTGCATCAACTTTTATACGTAGATTACAATCTTTAGCTATGGTTTATGTAATAGCAGGAAATCATGACTTAATATTAGAAAATCAAAACAGGCTTGATACAATTACTGCTCTTTTTACTACAGCTCAGTTTGAGAATTCTTTCTTATTAGATAGTGCGACTAACTATACTTCAGGCATTATAGAGGATAAAGACATTATATGGGCACTCTTTTCTATATACGATGATTATAGGGCAATGGATTTAAGCGAAATAAGAAAAAATAACCCTGATAAGAAGATTATAGGCTTGTTTCATGGAACAGTAGCAGGAGCAGTAATGAATAACGGCTACGGCTCAGAAAGTGGCCTTAGTGATGATTTATTTGATAACTGTGATATCGTATTAGGAGGACATATACATAAGAGACAGGTAATAAGGAGAAAAGGTATTGATATCATCTATTGTGGAAGTTTCATGCAGCATGATTATGGAGAAAGTATAACACAGCATGGCTATTTATCATTAACCATTGAAAATGGAGAAATAAAGTACCATTACGTAGATGTTCCTAATGACGCTAACTATGTAAAATTAGAGATAAATAAAACAGCGGACATTGATGAAGATATTGAGGTTATAAAAAATATATAAGTCTAAAACTAAATGATAAACCATCACTATTAGTTAATAATATAGTTGTTGCTCCGTTAATAACTTTTACTTTAAAAGTGTATTTAACATCATTAGCTGACGATGAAATCATCATATCATTATCGTCTGAAATTGTTAATTCATTGCTTGAAATAACATAAAATGAAAATTCATTATTTCCTGTTAGTAATATATCATACGAAGTAGGTAATGAGATACCGTTTAAATAAAAAGCATTTAAAAATTTATCCCTTGGAAGGATATTTTCTATTTTCAATTCTTTAAGAATATTAGTGCTATTTTCTTTAATAGTAATATAATTTAATGAATTGTTGTTAATTAAAGTTGAAACCGTCACATTATTAAACCCTGAAGATACTTCTTCGGGGTTTAATTGTAATATATCCTTATCATAAGTAAAAGTAGCACCATGAGAAGTTTTAACCGCGAAAGAAGTTGTTTCTCCACTAATGGTATATATTTGTTCAGGAGTAACTTCGAAATTAATTACTTCATTCCCGAAAAATGGAACATCATATTCTTTTTTCAAGCAATCTAAATTTCCTTTAATATAAATTTTGCCATAAAATATATCATTAAATGAAAAAATAGGTATATTTCTAACAGTGCCAACACCTTCATGTGTCGGTATATTAAAATTACCATTTATTTTTATTTGCCATTTTTCATTAATATTATTAGAAATGACATCAAACATATTATTAGTTTTTGGAACAATTTCTATCATCCGTTAAATCTAAAATGACATATCACATTTGAAGGTATCATTTGTGAAACATAATTATTTATAATAGTCAAAAGATATTTTGCGTTCTCACTATAATTTAAATCACCAAACAAGTCATTACTGAAAATGATATCAATTCTTTTAGTATTAACTATTGAATGAGTTAGTTTATCAAAATTTTTAGGTAAAATGTATGCTAATAAATCAGAGCTATAAGAAGTATCTCCTGAAAATAACTGATTTACTTTAGATGACTGAGTGTATGATGAAAAAACAGTATCCCCACTGAGCCATGAGTTATCATATATATTTCCATTTATATTTATCTTATCTGTAAAATCATGTATTTTAGTATCTTCAATTTCTTCATAAGTTTGACTACATACATCTTCATTAGCAGCACAATTATAAAAGCCTACTTCAGATAAAGTATTATACATAGTTTCATAATCGTTATCAAAAAGTGTATTATCAAACAAGTTTTCATCTAAGGGTGTAGTGAATAATTCAAAATAATGTTTCATATATTCATACCCATTATCATATTCAACATTAGCTATATGAGGATTATTTCCTTTAGAGTAATTTTTTATACGTAAGATACTTTTATATTCTTTATCAACTTTAGCAACAGGAACCCATCCAAAAGGGCCTATTTCCTTATATCCTTCATCTGAAGAAAGAAGATAATAATTAGTCTCAGACTTATAATCATCGTAAAAACTGATAGTAGAAAACGAAACATTATTCGAGTATAAAAATAAAGTATCTCTACCATCTATTTTGTAAATGTAACATCTAATTTCACTTCCATCTTCCATAAATGACAAATCATTAGTAATTGCACTACCATTTTCATCTGAAGTTACAACAATTCCATTGTATGTATTATCACCTACTATTATTGAGTTATTATAAACAGTAAAAGAAACATAATTAACAGTATTGCCACTATTGCTTAAGTCACTGAAAATATTATTAAATTGCCCATCAATTATAACATAATTTTCATCAATGTTTTTAACATATACTATTTCTCCTTTGGAATAATTTTTAGATTTATTATTTAGTAAATCTTTTAGATTATCAACTACCTTAATATTACGTTGAGTCTGAGAATATAAATCAATATCAGTGGATGATACTATTTCGTCATCATTATTAAAGTCATAAGGGAATTTCTCCATCCATCCTCCGTTCATTTGATAATATAGACTTCCATCATAAGTTTTATTCTTATTGAAATATGGATAAAGATGTAAATAGTCATTTGATTTATTACTTCCACTTACAGATATTACAGGTAAACCTCTATAGCTTTCATAAATATCATTAAGGTAATTATCATCATCCTCATAAGTAATCAATTTAGCTGTATTATAGTAATCTATTTTACCCATCATATTAGTTGTGTCATATGTATCAATTAATGGATAAATAAACGAACTGTATTCTTTTACTATATAATCAAAATTTTCGTTCTTATGATGCTGTGCCCAACGTTTACTTTTAAGCCCAAATAAAGATAATAGCATTTCAATACCATCTATAGTCCCTTTATGACGTAATATAAATCTTGAATTTATTCTTAAATTTCTTAAAAAAATATCATTGATATCTGTTATTGAATACTCTTTAGTAGTTGAAAATGAATTACCTGATGTTACAATATAAGGAGTTATTGCAGCATCCATTTTTTCAATCTGAGAATATTTATTGTTTTTCTTAATAAACGGAAAAATATTCTTTACATCCCATCCGTCATTTTCCAATAAATCGCTCACAATATACTTAGGTGTATTATTCGAACCATCATAAGATACATTACGTGAATTTTTAATATTATTTATATAAAGTTTTAACTTATCAAATTCACGTCCATAAACATGTAAAAGATTTACAAATTTAGATTGACCCAATATATCACTTTCATCCGTCTTATCCATATTATTATTAAGATAAGACCAATCGTAATTTTTTATTGCCTCATGTGTTAACATTCTGTAAATGTTATCTGAGAAATATTCATCAAAATTCTGAGCAATATTAACCAAGTTGTTAACATAATCTTTAAATGATGTTGAATTAGCTATATTATATCCACCTTCATTAGTTGGGAATATAAAACTTTCTATACTAACGTCAAATCCGTTTTCAGTTTCTTTATAAGTACTAAACGATGCTTTATATTTAGGGTCGGTATCAGTATTTAGTAATATTTTTTCAAATTCGTCTAATGAATTAATAAAATCATCAAAATGACGTTTATCAACTACTCCGTCAACAGTATTTTCTAATTTATTTTTTGGACGTATATGCAAGCCTTCATACTCTTTTATATAAGATGATAAATATAAAAGGGTTGAGCAATCTTCACCTGTATAAAGATAAAGCGTTAAACTTTGTGAATTAAAGCCTAAATTTATGGTACTCACTAAAGAATAAGGAGCACTTTGTAAATTAGACATAACAACTTCCCATGAGGTTACATCATAAATATTTCCATTCTTATCAATTACTTCATATTCTTTATAACCTTCATTCGCGAAATACTTTAAACTGTCATCAGTAGCTGAAACGTTTATTAAAAGTTCGTGAATATTAAGTTTAAAAGGGTTTGATACAAAAACTTTATCATTACCTCCTAAAATAATATATTCATCATTATGATAATATTTAATAGAATTACTTGTTACATAAAGTTCTCCTGGAAATCTTGTTAAAATATCATTTATTGAGCCTCTAATTAATTCTTGACAGCTTCCATAATAAGCATAATCTCTTAAATCATAAATTTTACTATTAAACTTAAGTTCATTTTCGTTAGTATCATTAAAATATGACTCATTCTTATTTACATCATCCATAGTCCATTCTACTAATCCATCTTCGGTAGTAGTCCATTTTTCAGGTAGAACATCGTAAGATACATTGGAAGAATTACTTGTAGTTACTAAGAAATTATCAGTTTTATAAACAGTAGATTCACTATTAGGTACCTGAGATGGACGGCCTCCTACAGTAGTCCATTCCCTTTCAAGTATTTTACCATCAGAGGTTACTTGGTGAGTCTTTTCTTTAACAAAATTACTATTAACCTTTATAAATTTTTTTGGCATTATACTTAACTATTTTCAATATTATCTAAAGTTTGTGTTAAATCAACACTATCCTTTTTCTTATGAACCTCGTAAGAAGGAGTACCCGTCTCACTATCTTTAAGCTCATAATTTTCACTTTGATGATATATATTTCCATCACCATCCAAAGTTGTTATTAATCCATAATCAAGATTTCTAATTTGAGTATTTTCAAGCATATTGCTTATTGTATCAGCATCATGGTCTACCATTTCAATATCAATCATAACAGGGTTAAATTTAGTATTAACCAAATTAATCCTTTGAGAAGTTTTACCGATAAACGGCATAGAATTAGCCTTAAAAGTTGAACTTGAGGAAGGGGTTAAAGTTAAAAATACAAGTGAGCCTGCATCATTATAGGAATACCTTGTTCCTTTTTCGTTAGAATTAGTTAAATTTTGAATTACAGGTTCTGCTTTAAAATTACTTGTTACTATACGATAATCAGAAGTTCTTTCCCCGTTATCGTCAAAATAAATAATACGATACCCAACTAAGCCATTATTTGTTTGTAATAAAGTCTTTATGCTATTGTCACTTATTGTCTTAGTATCTATTACAATACCTCTTACATCTGCATATGCAGCTAATACTGAAACGTCAGATATTACCGCGCTTATTTCTTTAGGTTTAATATATACGGTATAAAATCCTTTTAAAGAAAAGTTAGAAGCAGGTAATTTCAAATAATATGCTCCTTCTAATACATTATCAGTAGAATCAGAATCAGATTTCATTGCTTTTACTAAAATATTTGAATTTAATTTTGTAAAAGTTACATCTTCCGAATTACTAATAGTTCTATCTTTAGTATAACTGTAATATATTTCTGTCTCAGAAGAATTTACATTACTTGGTATATTGATTCCATAAGCGCCTGTTGCCATAATTAAAAAGTATTCGTATCGTTATTATTTATTATTTTTAAAGAACCATTCTGATACCTCTTCAATGATTCAAATGTTCTACATTCTCCCAATGCAAATTGTCGTGTAAAAGAAGATGCATTTCCTCTGTCAATATAAATATTGGAGTCAACTTTTTTTAATGACGAATTACCAATGTTATATTCTTGTCTAAATGTCGGAGAATTCATATATCCTTTATCAAAAATAAAGGAATTTTCGTTATTTTCAAGTTTATAATAATAAAAACTTGCTTTATTTACAAAAGCTTGCTCATTATCATTAATATATTCTATTTCATTGCTATCTAAAACGTCAACATAGAAAACCGTTTGAAAATCTTGTGAATTTATATAGTATTTTTCAGACTTTAAATCTAATTTTCTTAGTTCTTCATATATTATACCTGTATGATAATCTATATTAGAACTTTCAGAAGGTATATTACCTATCCATTCATAATGGAAGTCAGCTGAGCCATCAGGTTTAATTTGTCGTATTATTCCGCCCATTACATAATTAAATTTTACATAATAATCATATTTAGTCCAATTTTCAGAAGTTTCATAAAGTTCATTCTGATTTAATAGTGTTTCCATTCCTCCATCAGCGGTAGAACGATAGAATTTAATATCCGTCAATATATTTCCAAAAAGATAGTAACAACTTTCGGTTAATCCGTCAGCACTATATGTATTATCCGTTAATGATAAGCTATTCGTACTATAACAAACATATGGTATTTTTAATATATCACCCTCAGAAGGATATTTTTTATCTAATGAAGTTAAAAATACGCCTTTAAGATAATTACCTGCCAAATCACAAACATTATTTAATGGAGAAAATTCATCTAATTTACTTTCAGTAGTTCCACTTCCTATAAAAGAATCATAAATGGTGTATTTTTTTATAACATAAACATAATTATTAGTCCTGTCAACATAATACGAATCTATTGAAAGATTTTCTACCTTATCCATTTCAAGCGTTGTTTCGATTTTAGAACCTAAATCCAAAGAATCAACAGTATTTCCATTAACCATTAATGCCTCTCCATTATATAAAAAGAAAGCATCATAGCTATTGTATACAACATCGATAGTTATCTCACCGTTAATAGACATAAAAAGTTCATTGTTATAATCAATAAATGAACCGTTTTTTAGTATTGGGGAAATCTTATTTGATAAATTATTACCATTACAATTTCCTACATTTCTTAATATTATATTTTTATCATCTCCAAGATATTTTATTCCGTTAATTTCGCAATAACTCTGCCTATTATTAAGATATTCTACCTTATAATAAGAATTCTTACTTTGATTTTCAATTACAATATAATCATTTTGAAACTGCTTATAAACCACATTGTCTATCAAAAAGCAAGTACCATTATTAAGAATATATTTAATGCCAACATTCCATCTGTTTGGAATGGATATATATCCATTATTTTCATTATAAGTAAAATAACGATTTATAAAAGAATTATTGTTTCCTGAAATATTCAAACGGTTAAAAACTCCATCAATACTGAATTCTTTCAGACAATTATCATATGAATACCCATTATTTCCACTAACTTGATAACAATCTTCAGTATAAGTGAATATCTCTCCATTATTGTAAGTTCTACCCTCAACCCACTCTTCAGATAATGGAGTTTCTTCTCCTAAATTACTAATTGCTTGAGTTAATAAAATAGGGACATGTAATGTAGATGTATTTAATTGTAAATACTCCGATAATCCTGAATATTTTTTTGTTTGTAACCAATCATACATATCTTTACCACCCATTTCTTCATATTCATTATATGTACAGCATACTTGTGATACAGTATAAGAAGAAAGGAATGAATTACCATTTATAAAACTAACGTTTATTGAATTTTCATTGATACTATTAAATCCATAATCATTATATTTTTTAAAGATACTTTTCCATTGTAATACCTGTGGATAAGACATGAAATAAGGAACTTTTTTACCAATTATTTGCTTTATTCCGTCATTTCCTTCAATTGTTGTTGGAAAATTAATAAAAATATAATCTTTCAAAAAGTTATACATTACCTCTCCTCCTCTTGAATTAAAAGTATTATCAAGAGTATTTATTTTATCCGCATCAGACTTAGTTAATCCTTTTTCTTTTAAAAGATATTCTAAA
>Ga0172378_10000807_pt1 | contig 28349 bp, 21 predicted proteins | sample GrowelOW332metaG_FD_119755 | JGI IMG/M metagenome (GOLD analysis project Ga0172378, IMG submission 119755) | Groundwater microbial communities from an aquifer near a municipal landfill in Southern Ontario, Canada - Pumphouse #3_1 metaG | ecosystem: Environmental > Aquatic > Deep subsurface >...
AACAACACGGACTGATTTTTTTTCTTCAAGACCAACCGCTGCATTGTCGATCGTAAATAATCCCTGTGACGCTGATTTTATTTTCCCGACTTTGCTGCCAGAATCATGCGCAAACTGTTCCGCTGCAGCCCGTGCATTTTTTGTAGCTTCGGCAATCATCTCGGGTTTTATACTGTTTAAGCCTGTGAATTCATACTGTACTTTTCCGTCATAATCCTGTGACACGGCAATATTACTCCCCATCAAATCAAGAGAATGTGCCTGAGCTGATTTTACGGCCGTTACATTCTTGGACCGGACAAGTACAGCTTCCCTCGCAATGTATATGTAGCGCGATTTATTTTCATTCATATACGGATTGATCGACGTATCAGTAATTGCAGGTGCTTGAACAGTATAATCGTCCTGAGAAAGTCCCTGTCGTTCCAGGTATACAGCCACTGTTTTCGTTTTACCTACAATATCTGTCTGGAGTTCCAGCAGATTATTTCCACCGATACTGAATGTAAGAGGCCATACAGCCAGATCAGCATCGACCTCACGTTCTGCAAGCCCTCTGACACTTACGATCCGGTCGGGTTTTGCAATCCGTCCGAATCCGGCAGCAATAATAACGGATGAAATTATAAGTGCTGCCGCAGTAAGAATTCCTCGATATATAGAAGCTTTCACCGTTCTAGCGGATTTTTCCATAAATAAAACCTCCTTATACTTCAATGTTCATCAAATGGAAGAAACAACGAGCTGCATATTTCCACGGAAAACAACTTTTCCGTATCCTGCTGGAATAATAAAATGTTTCCCCTTCTCAACCATCATTCCATCTACATTTCCGCTTCCTTCTACAACTGAAACAATCATAAATTTCTGATCCTGCTTAATTTCAGCGTTTTCTTCAACATCTAGTGTCCATACGCTGAAAAACGGACAGCTTACAAGCTCATGCATATTACTATTAACCGTTTTCTTCAAATCTTTTGGCGGCTCGGTCTTAATAAAAGGCGCTTTTACCACATCAATACTTTGTTTCACATGCAGTTCACGCGGTTTTCCGTTGTTAAGACGGTCATAATCATAAACGCGGTATGTAATGTCGCTGTTCTGCTGGGTCTCCAGGAGAAGTGTTCCTCCTTTTATTGCATGAACAGTACCTGGTTCAATAAGGAAAAAATCTCCCTTCTGAACAGGTATTTCACGGATAAATTCCTTCCACCGCTTCTGTTCAATCATCTGCTTTACTTCTTCGTGATTTTTAGCGTTGTGTCCAATAACAATCATAGTTCCCGGTTCAGCATCAAGAATGTACCAGCACTCAGTTTTTCCAAGCGAGCCATTTTCATGTGTCTGTGCATAGGTATCGTCCGGATGAACCTGAATAGACAAGTCAGCATCTGCATCGATAATTTTTGTGAGAAGAGGAAATCTACTCCCGTGTGCATTGCCAAACAGCTCGTTGTGTTCTGTCCACAACTGAGACAGATGCATTCCTGCATACGTTCCCGATGAGATTGTGCAGTCTCCGTTCGGATGAGCACTGACAGCCCAGCATTCACCAACATGTTCACCCGGAAGATTATATCCGAACTCAGAAAGACGACTACCGCCCCATATTGTCTCTTTTAAGACAGGATTTAAAAAAATGATTTCTCTACTCATGTATTAACTATACTATAGTTATCCGGTATAAACAACATAGTTTTTAAAGACTCCTTTTATCCACCAGGATTTTATCTGCTTATTCCTATTGATAAACGGATATAATAGCTTTACTTTATACATATGCCCTATCACGAAAAAATATCTTCATATTTCAAAACAGAAATCACCGTTCTTACAATTGTTACCATCTCCGGGCTATTGTATAATACAGGACTTCTGGCCGCACCGTATCTTCAGGGAAAACTTATAGATGCAATAGCTGGAAGGCAGCAGCTGCAAAGAGTTCTCTTTACTGCATTTCTTCTGGTCGCATCAACCGCGATCGTTCAATGTTCTCGTGCCGTCAAACGGTTTTATGTAAGACGTTTTGCAAACGATGTAAATGCACAAATGCAGAATGTTATCTATGCAAATCTTGTACATCAAAGTGAAGATACACTGTTTTCCGACAATGTGGGAAACCTTATGACAAAAGCAGTATCAGACGTAGATGCATGTGTTGAAGGTATGCGGAAATTCACGACAGAAATATTCGATACGGGCGTATTTCTTATTTCCTATCTTGTGGTACTTCTGGTGTATGACTGGAAGCTTACACTCGTTTCATGTTCCTTTATTCCGCTTGCACTGTTTTCTGCAGGCAGACTGCGCAAAATAATCTCAGGCTTTACATTATCGTGGCGTAAAAGTATGAGTGAAGTCACAAACAGTACATACGATTATGTTAATAATGCAATGCTGTACCGGATCAACGGAAGGGAAAACGATAATTGTACTGCATATGAACAACTTAACAAAGATTATGAAAAAAAAGCAGTTCTGGCAAATATATGGGAAAATTCAATGATGCCCGTTTATAAAGTAATTTCCCTTGCAGGAATAATACTGATCGTAGTATCCGGTGGAGAAAAAGTTATTAACGGAGGATGGAGCATTGGAAAGTTTACCGCGTATGTTGCCATGTTTATTGCCCTCGCAGAAAAAGCAAGCCATGCGGGAAAGCTGTTTAATTCGGTGCAGAAAGCAGAGGTCTCATGGGACCGGATAAAACCATTTATGAATAATTCTTTCCCTGATAATAATAAAACATCAGATTCTGTTGAAACGTTTTTCGATACAGATTCCACTTGTTCTGTTGTTTCTTCTACGAATGTTTCATTTGCATGGCCGGAAAATAAACCGATTATACATAATATATCATTTTCTCTCGGACGGGGAAAAATACTCGGAGTTACAGGACCTGTTGCTTGCGGAAAATCGACACTTGCAAGACTCTTTCTTGGCGGACGCAGGTACGGTGGATCAATAAAAATATACGGTAAAGAATTATCTGAACTTTCCGACAGCAGCCGCATAAAACTTATTGCATATATGGGGCATGAGGCAAGTCTTTTGTCCGCGACAATTTACGATAATGTAACTCTCGGAAATGACGGAAATATCGACGATGTTCTTCAAACTGTTTGTTTTGACACAGACCTCAAAGAAATGGCGGATGGCATAAAAACACTCGTTGGAAACGGAGGCGTGCGGCTTTCCGGCGGTCAACAGGAACGAATCGCACTCGCACGTACGCTGTATCATAAAACCCCGTTTATCATTCTTGATGATCCGTTTGCATCCGTTGATCGGGCTACAGAACAAAATATTCTCTCTAATATCCGCAGAAACTATTCCGATTGTACCATTCTGCTGATTTCTCACAGATTATCGCAGTTCAGTACGCTGGACGGAGTACTTCTACTGGAAAAAGATGGTACCGCAATCTGTTCTTCTCATGAAAAACTTATGAAATGTTCAGAAACATACCGAAACCTGTACGAACTGCAGGAAAAACATATCAATGACGAGGCTCATAGATGATAGTGCACACAGAACGGAAAAACACAACCACCGCCGTCATCATTTATGAAATACTCAGAAAATACTGGTATATAACAATTCTTCTCATCATTTCTGCGGCAGGCGCGGTTATTGCCGGACTCATACCGCCGCGCATCATACAGTCGTTCATCGATATATACCTCACTAATGGGCATAGTATATCCGAAGCTGGAAAAAGAATTATAAAAATTGCGCTTGCATATTTTTCGTCATTTGCCGTAATTGCATTTTTTGAAATTATAAAAGAAGCTGTACTCAGTGCTGCAGGTCAAAAAATTGCGGTGACCATGCGTACTACAATGCTGCGAAAAATGGAACACCTGCCGGCTTTGTACTTTACAATGAACGAAAGCGGTACGACCGTATCGCGTTTTACAAACGACATCGAAGCAGTTCAGTCTTTATTTACAAATGGTGTTGTTGGGATGGCAATAGATCTGCTGAAAATAATCGGAATCGTCGTTTCTATGTGGATGTTCAATTCAATTCTTGGTATTTTTATGCTGTGCATTCTGCCGCTTGTATATGTAATTACCCGTTTTTTTCAAAAACGTATGCTCTATGCTCAGAAAAAAAAGAGAAGAATCATCGCACAAGTCACAGGATTTGTACCAGAAACAGTACGAAGCATCAGAATGATTCATTCGTTTGGCAAAGAATCATATATGCAGCGGAAATATGCTGCATGCATCACAGAAAACTACAACACTATTGAAAAAATAAATCTCTACGATTCAATTTATTCCCCCATTATCAGAACTATCTGCTCGTTAATAATTGCATCTCTTGCAGTACTAGCCTCGGCACATCTTTCATTTGCACTCATTACAGCAGGTATGGCCGCTGCCAGTATTCAATACATTATGGATGTATTTGAGCCAATAGGAAATATCGGTATGGAACTGCAAAGTATTCAAAGCGCCTTTGCCGGAATTTCGCGCGTAAATGAATTCCTTGCAGCAGAAGAAGAACCTCAGAAAAACGAAAATGCGTCCGCCATTCTTTTTCAGCAGATCAGGACCGGAAATAAAATTACGATTGATCTGGAGCATGTAACATTTGCATACAATACGACTTCGGGAAAAATACTGGATGATATATCACTAACTATAAAACCGGAAGAGCGAATAACGTTTGTGGGGCGTACAGGCGCGGGAAAATCAACTCTGTTCAATATTATTCCAGGGTTACTTATACCGCAATCGGGAGAAGTACTGATTAACGGTATTAATATAACGGAAATTCCGAATACCGATAAACGGCGTATATTCGGCTGTGTAGCCCAGCATTTTGACTTTATAAAGGGTACTATCGCAGAGCAGATTGCAATGGGAGACAAAGCTGTTACCCGCGCCGACATTGAAGAAGCGCTTGATTTTACCGGTATGCTCAGATATGTCCGTTCTCTGGAAAAAGGACTTGATACACCTGCAGAACAGCGGTTGTTCTCACAGGGACAACTTCAGCTGCTTGCGGTTTCCCGTGCAATCGTTGCGCATCCGCCAGTCTTATTACTCGATGAAATTACTGCAAATCTTGATTCTGCTACGGAAAAAAATCTGCTTACAATACTTGAAAAAGCCGGCAGAGGTCGTACAGTACTTTCAGTTTCACACAGACTTTCTGCACAAATTCAATGCGACTGTATTATTACAGTAAAAAATGGCAGACTGTATGAAAAACCAATACAGTAAAAAATAAATACGGTAATACTTAGTTCTTCCGTCGCACTTTGAATTCTATTTTCGGTTCTTTTGCAGCCTTATCTGCCCGACGTTTGTATTTCTTATACAATAGTTCCTGCGCCCGTTTCAAAGGTTCATCGATTGAAGGTTCGTTTGGAACCCATACTCCCGTCGATTCAAGCATATGAGAATTAGTATTATCTTCAAAGTATGTATCAAGAATACTCTTCACTTCGGTAAATACATGCGGATCAAGAATCGGAAACATAAGTTCTATACGACGGTCAAGATTCCGCGACATCCAATCGGCACTCGCAAGATACAATTCGGGACTACCCCCGTTCTGAAAATAGAAAATACGGGAGTGTTCAAGATACCGGTCGACAATCGATACAACTTTTATATTCTCGCTCATATTCTTCACACCGGGTACGAGCATGCAAATACCGCGTATATTGAGCAAAATTTTTACACCGGCACAGCTGGCGTTATACAAAGCTTTTATTACTTCCTCGTGCGTAAGGCTGTTCATTTTTGCAATGACAAGGCCCCGACTGCCTGCTTTTGTACGGTCAATTTCGCGCTGAATCATTGCAAGTATTCTGCTTTTCATCGAAACAGGTGCCATGGAAAGATGTTTCATCGTTTGAAGCGTACTGTACCCCGTTACCAGATTAAAAAAGGAAGTTGCGTCGTTAGCTATTTCCTGATTCGCTGTAAACAGTGATAAATCTGAATACAACTTCGCTGTTTTTGGATTGTAATTCCCCGTAGCGATGTGTACGTACCGTCTGATTAAATCGCATTCCCTTCGTATGACCATCAGTATTTTTGCATGGACCTTCAAATTCACCAGACCGTAAATTACAATCGCACCGGCTTTTTCAAGCTCATTCGCCCATGCAATGTTGCGCTCCTCATCAAAACGGGCTTTAAGCTCAACTAATACCGTAACCTGTTTTCCGTTACGGGCAGCACGTTCAAGCGCCGTAATAATCGGAGAATCACGGCCCGTACGGTACAGAGTCATTTTAATAGCAAGCACATCAGAATCATCTGCTGCATCCGAAATAAATTTTATCACAGGCTGATACGATTCATAAGGGACATGAAGAAGAATATCGTGCTGCTTAATCGTATCCCAGTATTGATCCGTTTCGGGCAGATCAACAGGATAAAAATGCTGCCATTCGGGATACGACATCTTCACCGCCTCGTCAGTGCTGCGAAGTTCCATGAGTGCGCAAGGATCAAGAATACCGTCTGTTTTATATACGTCATCCTCTTCAAGTCCGAGTTTTTCCATCAGAAACGGTAAAATAATTTTCCCTTCTCTACTGCATGAAAGTTGTACAGCAAAGGACGACTTACGCTGAACAAGTACATCTTCCATTGCATGAATAAAATTACTCCCGGAATCTTCATCAACAGCAAAATCCGCATCACGGGCAACTTTGAAAAACATTTTCTCTTCCACTGTAAAGCCTGGAAAAAGACGAGTTCCGTTTTTTTCTATTATGTCATCAAGAAGCGCAAACTGTTTCTCTTTTGTTTTATCAGAAGGAAGCCAGACTACACGGGAAAGACCGGCCGGAATCGGGACAAGTGCAATCCGTACAGACTCGTCACTGCCTTTCAGCTGATCTGAAGGAGATTTGATACCTTCTATAGGTTTAAGCAGAAACGCAGCCTGAAAAGTCATATTGCCTATATGCGGAAACTCTTCGGTATCAGTACGAAGTGGTGTAAGAAGCGGATAGATCTCGTTTACAAACATATTTTGTGTATATTCGTTCTGCCGAGGAGAATATGACGATGAATCAACATAAACAAGTCCTTCTTCGGCTAATGCAGGCATAATATCATTCATAAGGCATTCATGCTGCCTGCGTATAACCTGATGTGCACGTGCAGAAATTTGTTTAAGCTGCATCTCAGGCGTAAGCCCCGACACATCTCGCTGTTGTGAATCAGTAAGCTGCATTCGTTTGATTGCTGCAACACGAACTTGAAAAAATTCATCGAAATTACTCGATACAATCGCAAGAAACTGCAGTCTTTCAATAAGTGGTGTATTTTTGTTTAAAGCCTGATGGAGTACACGTGCATTGAACTCTATCCAGGAAAGCTCTCGGTTAAAAAATCTTATTTCCATAAAACCAGTCCCGTAAATTACTAATAATTATAACAGCATTACCTTATACCCGAAAACAGATTCAAACAAACCCGCTTTTTCGGTAAGTGCAATTTTTTCAAGAACAGTATTACGTTCTTTTACCTGAAGAACAAACGTATCATTTTCAAGGCGCAATGCCATATCCGACATCTTCTGTGCATGACCTCTATCAAGTGCATCTGCAATCCGTAGTATGGAGGTAAGCTTAAGAATAGTCATACGATCAGAGCGTGGCAGCATCTGAAACTGTTCGTCGTCCTGAGGAAGAAGTTTACCGCGATGATATTTTGCAATCTCCGCAACAATCGTATTCTCAAATTTATTTAATCCGAAAATCTCAGAATTACGGATAATATATGAACCATGCAGATTATGATCATCCATGCGAATAAACATACCGATATCATGTAAAATTGCAGATACTTCAAGCAGCAACCGGGAACGGTCTCCAAGTGCTATTTCATCCTTCAGCGTATCATAAATCCACAAGCTCATTCTGCGCACATACTCAGCATGTTTCTCATCACCACGATATTTATGAAGTAAATTCATTGCGGACGCTGTTATCTGCGACTTAAATTCACTCTGAAGCTCCTCGCTAGGTACCGCTGTTTTACTAATAATAAGGCCGTCGCGTATATTTGTCTCGGGGACGATAATAGTTTTTACGTTTGTCAGATGAATGAAAAGTTTATAAATCAGCAGACTTACATGCATCGTCTGCGCCTCATTATACGAAATCTTGAAACGTGCTATACATTCTTCAATCGAATACTGCTGTATCTCATCGACGAACTTACCGAAAGCATTTCGATCTATCGACCACAGCCATGTTGAAATCGGTTTACCGACTTTTATTGCAGCAAGAGTTGCATCACTTCCGACCGCTATGAACTGTTGTACATCTGCAAGATTTAATTCACTATCGAGGGAACCTTTTGTATTACGGATAAATTCTTCAATGTAGCGTTGAATATCTTCAACGGAACTTGTAAGCAGATGCATCTGCTGTTCAATACGAACTGTGCCGAGCTTCAATGAATGAGCTCCCGCCATTTTTCCTTTCCGGATCAGAAGCATTTCAGTTGAACCGCCACCTACTTCAACGATCATCGAATCTTCTGTACGAACTTTCGGAGCTTCATCTTTCAGGCATTCTGATACAGCAAGATACATAAGACGATTTTCTTCAATACCATCAATGACTTTTACTTTAAAACCTGTTTTAACAAAAATACGATCCATGACAGGATCGCGGTTTTTAGCTTCTCTGAAAGCACTTGTTGCTATCACCGTCGTCTGAGACGGAACAATTCCCCAACCTGCAAGTTGTTCGCGAAAACGTGAAAGAATTTTTACACACTGAATCTGTGTATCGAGTAAAATCGTACCTCCCGTAAAAACATCACGTCCCAGAGAAACAGGAAGTTCCGAACGGTCAAGAATATTTCTTTTTCTGTCTTCAGTGAATTCGGCAACAAGAAGGCGTATCCCTGTTGAGCCGATTTCAATGACTGCCTCTGGGGTCGCCATATCATTAACTCCTGATTATTAAAGTTTATCAATCAGCATTGAACACTTTCCAGAAGGTATAGGCAAAGTTTTCTTTTTCTGATCAAGAATATTTATTGTAAAATAATAAAGTTTTTCGCTTTCCATCTGGATTTCCCAGCCACGGGGACTTTTATTACTCAAAATCGTAATAAGGTTTCGTTTGAGCGATAAATTTTCAATTCCCATAATTTCCAGATTAGGAATAATCCAGTCAACAGTTTTACGAGGCAAACTGATCGATAGTCCGATAACATTCTCAATCATGAGCGCAATAGTTGAAAGACCTGTCGTAAGTAAATAATGCGGTCTCGGAAAAGCGTCATTGTCTGCCATAGTCGCACGTCCTTCCCTGCACGGGAGGTATGCTTCATACAAATCCCCCTTCTCTTTCGGATCATTGGGTATAAGTGCTTCAAGGATATAATACAGATGCCTGATGGAACATTCTCGTGCAAGTTCATAATGCTGATATTTTTCCAGTCCTTTTATTACCATAAAGTTGAATGCCGGATAAACCGATCCTCGAAAACCTTCTCCACTTTCCTTGAACGAAAAACTGTCCGCAGAAAGTGTCGGGAACGGATGATCCGTACCAAACGTCGATGGATTACTTAAATGAGCAATAAGCTGATCCGCTTTATCAGCATTCGGTATTTCAGCAAGTAGAGGCCAGAAGCCCGCAATCGTTTTTTCAGGAAGCCGTTTTTCATCTTTATCAAGATCATGATAAAAACCGGTTGCACTATCCCACATAAGAGAATTGATGCGGGTTTTAATTGAAAAATATGTACGCCGGTATTGAAAACTCAAATCTTTGTCGTTCAATATATCACCAAGAGCCGACATATGAGACGCATTAATAGCCATAGCTGCATTGAAGTCAACCGGATAGTAACATGCATCGCGGGGAGCATTGAACATAGTGCTCGCAACCGATGGAACCGCATACAAACCATTCGGTTGTTTAAATGTAAGGTCAATCCATGCCATATATTTTTCAAGTTTAGGCATAATTTCCTTGATACGGCGTTTATTGGCAGACTTGTGATACAAATTAAATTCTGCCCACGCAAAAAGAGGCATACCAATACCTTCCGGATTAGCACGAGACGTTACCGGCTGGTTCGTTCTTGTTTCGTACTTCCAGCGGATTGCACCATTCTCTTCCTGATGTGTGTAAAAATAATCTATATTCTGGTTTGCGTTATAATTACGATTTGAATATACAAGAAAAAAGGATGAGAAAATTGACTCAAACTGATCAATTATACACTTATTTCCTTCCGGATAGAGGAAATAACCATTCGGAGCCACTTTTTCTGAAACAGGATCAATCCAATAATCGGCCAGCATAGCCCACGTTTTGTTGTAAATATCTACAAAATCCTGATCATAGAAATGGATTTTGGGGAAATCATGCTTATTCACAAAAACTCCTACAAACTGTCGTGTAGACAGTTATTTACAGTATATCATATTTTTGTAAAAAACGTTACACTTTTGTAGCTTTTTTTGCAATGCATGGAGTTTTTAATGTATCAGTCTTTCGTATATCTTGAGGTACGCATTCTGCTGCCTGCCGTATCATCTGTTTTTTTACTCAATGAAAATAACGAAAAAAGCCCTGTAATCACGGTCAACAGTGAAGTTATGAAGCGTGTTTTTACACTCTCACGCGCACTTGGATGCTGCATCCCTGAAAATGCACCAATAGAACACCTTACAGGTAATATCGGAAAACCGACAAATGGACGAACATTAACTGGTTTCTCAGTGCGAGCTGCGGAAGGTGGTTCTATGAACATCATGTTCCACTGCAGATCAAAAACAATCCATATTGAAGAAGTCAGGATCGAAGAAGACACAGGACGCCTTACGCACGCCAACGGGAACACCTGCATGGATTTTACGAGAGCCGGGTGCCCCAGTATCAGGGTGCATACAACCCCTTCGTTTGAAACAGGAGAAGAGGCACAGTTATTTCTCGATGAGCTCCGCAGGCTTACAGAATACCTGCATCTGACAAATGAAAATGAGAGCGGTACAATCAGATGTAACGCTTTTGTTGCACTTTCAGAATATCCTGATCTGCCTGACTACTACGTAAAACTGCGCAATCTTAATTCATTCAATTTTGTACGCAAGGCAATCAATAACGAACTTACCCGTCAGGAAAACCTGCTTTCAAACGGAGAATCAGTCGGAAGTGAAAGCAGACTCTGGAATGAAACAAAATCATGTACTCAGTTTTATCAAACGCGGGCGGAAGTCGTACGCCGATTTGAGCAGCTGAATCCGCCACAGCTGTTTGACCTTGCAACTCTTGAAGACCAGCTGCTTAAGGGAGAACCGCCAGTCGAACTGCCGGAGGCGAGACGAAGACGGCTCAAAGAACAGTACGGAGTGTCACGGCTGCGTTCCGCATTCCTTTGTGACGACAAAGACAGAGCTGACTTTTTTGAAGCCTCTGTACAGGCAGGTGCCGAACCGCTAACCGCAGCACACTGGATTGCGTCGGAAATAACGAGAATGCTCAATCAAAGCGGACAAAGAATCTCCGGCATAAAGATTACGCCGGAGCATTACGCATATATAATAAAAAAACTTGCAGATGGCGAGATACACAGCGCCACAGCAAAAAACCTGCTTCAAACCTCGTTTAAGACAGGAGCTACTCCGTCCAGTCTGCTGAAAACACTTCACCTCACCGAAATCTCAGAAGAAAAGGAACTGCTGCCATATGTGCGTAAAGCAATTGCGGAGAACAAAGGTCTAAGTGAACGACTCAAAAACGGTTCAATGGCGCCTCTTGAATTTCTCACTGGCGAAGTAATGAAAGCCACGAATAATAAAGCAGTTCCTCAAATTGTAAAATCGCTGATAAAAAGGGAACTTAATATCAGTATCGTGTACATTCTCGCCATGGGCGGTGCTATTTCTGCAGTCCGCCATGAAGACGGAACTGTTACCTGCGGTGACTCGAACATACTCCGGACAATGGCAGGGAAATGTGCTCCAGGGATTCCGGTACAAGTAATTTCGGTTGAACAATTTCTGAGTGAGGAAATAGAACCTGGAGACTGGGCGTCTCTCATCTCCGAAATTGCAGCACGTATAAATGCAGGAATTGCCAATGGCATTGTCGTCACCCACGGAAGAGATACACTTTCATATACGGCAGCTCTTCTGTACTGGCTTTTTTCCGACGCACAGGTGCCAGTCGTCCTTACCGCGTCGTCCTCCCTTCCTTCAGACTCTGATGAGGCAGAAGAAAATCTTTCACTTGCAATAAAAACTGCGGTTGAAAAAAAGTCGGGCGTATATGTTGCGTTCGGAAGTAAAATACTGTCTCCGCTCAATTTAAGATTTGAACGCCCTACTCGGGACGGATTCCGAAGCTGGAATCTGAGTAAACAGGTTTTCACGGAAAGCGGCCCCGTTGCAACACAGTTTGCAGATATTACAGAGCCTGATCGTGATGTTATGGAACGTCTTCTTACTGAAGCATCCGGGAAACTGCTCATCTGCAGACTCTATCCGGGATTCCGCAGCGATTTGTATAAAAAAATGATTGAGGAGCGGATTCATACTGTTTTTCTGGAACTGTACGAAGCCGGCACGGGAGACATGCGTTCCAACGATTTCTCGCTCAAACCTCTGCTCATATACGGAAAACAGAAAAATGTACGTTTCTACTGTACATCTCAGCAGGAAACAAATGTAGATTTTTCACAATATATTACATCCCTCCGGGTGTGGAGGGAAGGTGCAGTACCAATGGGATATCTTACGACAGAATCAGCGGTCGCATTATATCTCGCCTGTTCACTTGTAGCAGATACACCTGCCGAACTTGATGATCTCATGGAAACGTACGGAAACCTGTACAGCGAAAAATAATAAAACTTCTTTCCGTCGAAAAACCTTGCCTTTAGTCAGCTTCTTCCGCTGATGTATTGCTGCTGGACATCGGAATATTTTCATTCGGAAGAGCATCAGAAGGTTCAGATTCCTTTATGTTTATTGGATTGCCTGACGAATCGGTTTCTGTAAAGGTATTCTTTCCGGCCGATTCGTTTGCGTCAGTCGAATACATAAGACGGATTACTTCATGCTGTGATTTTTGGCGTGATTTTAACAGAAGTGCACCTGTATCAGCGTTATAAACATAGCCAGAAGAATTATATGTTTCAAAACGCAAATCTGTTCTAAACACCATATCATAAATATATATTGCTTTGAATGTTTTAATTCCGTTGATAATCAGATAGTGAGTATACGTTTGAGGAAAATCGATTGTAATCGATGCCGATCCTTGATCGTTTTTTTCATATTTTATGTTTGAGGCACATGTCCATGCATATATTGCCTGTCCATTATCGAATCCAAGAAGTACAAAATGAGGATAATATGAATTATTATGAATAATAATCGGATAAATATCGGCAAGAGTGTGTAAATCAAAAGAAGAGCTTCCCGACAGATACGAATTAATAATAAGATAACCGCCGTTCATCAATATCTGATTACCGCTTGCCTGTCCGTATCTGATAAGCGCATCACCAACAGTGGCAGCCTGTATAACAGAAAGGAATGTCCCGTTTTCGGAAACTGTAATATTCTTCCCGTCTACAGCACAGGATGAAGCAATTTTACTGACACATTTTTCCACAACAGGAAGCAGGATGGAGGCAAGATCGTTATTCTTATTGACAAGAGAATCATATGTCCGGAGAATATTTGCAGCATCCATGACGGTTATATTTTTTTCGTCCGTGGCTGCACCTGTAGCAAGGAGTCTTTTTACAGAATCCGCACCAGGGTGCATACACAGATAATCGGCTATACCATCAACACTGAAAGCCGATAATTTATTCTGGCTGACAATATCATGATAATTATTCATCTGCCGCTCAAAAGATTTATACATTGCCGCAAGTGAATCAAAATAAGGGGCTGAAAGATATGTACGCTGTATACCCTTTTTGAACGACGACGGAACTGCATCAAGCGCTTCATTATACCGTCCTTTCTTTGCCATATCTGCAACAAACGAAACAGCAGCCTGTTCCGTTATCGAAGAGGTATTTTGTGAAAGCGAATTGAACGTGATAATAAGGTTTTGTTCAAAAGCACTTATTGTGTCGTTGTATTTCAAAATATCAGCACCCTCTATATTTGCAACCGCATCAAAAGAAAATGTTTTCGTTTTATCAAAAAAAGTATACGAAGCGGTATCTGTATCATCCGTAAGAGCAAGCGAACTTGGATCAATTCCGGCTGCAGACAACTCCCACTGACTGCTGTAAATACCTATCTGCAGACAGGTATCAGACTGACTTATAACAGTAGCCCCTCCCATAAGCTGATACGGCAGATAAAAAGCAAATATGTCCGGGGGAAGAATCGCTTTTATAGAAAGATGAGCTTTCACTGTGTCATCCGTCAATGAAAAACGAACTATAATATTATTACTGAACGTAAATTCACAGGAAAGTGGACTTTTTTTTGTCCATGAAACAAGTGAAACATTTTTTTTCGTATTTGTACCGAGATATGTTACTGTAGCAGAATGTTCATCATCTGAAAGAAATGAAATACCGTTAAACGATACAAGCATTTTATTTTTGAGAACAGCCCTGCCGTCTGCAGATTTCGCTTCAGCAAGAGAAATATGGAGATTTCCTAATTTTTCTGATATAACTGAATCGCTTCTAAATTGAAGTATAAAAATGCCGACAATAATAGCGGCATAAACAACAAGAAGTACTAATGACTTCTTTACAATATTCGTATACATTAGTATTAGTTTAGCTAATGACGACAGGAATTGCAACTGTCCCAATTTAGAAAACAAAAGTACTTTCAAGGGATGTAGAATGAAAAGACCGATTTTATCTGCAACGATTGTTCTGGTTCTTGTATCCGTATTATCGTCATGCGGCAGTACCCCGAAGCAGGAAAAAAAAGAAACATCGACAGCTGTCAGCAGAAATTTACAGGAAAAGCAGACAGAAACCATAAAAAATGAGAAAAATATTTTAAAAAAACAACCAGAGGAACCTCAGGATCCACCGGATGTTACTTTTGCGAAGAAACTTCATGAATATCTTGATAAAAATGATTTGAACAGCGCGATAACCGCGTTTGACACAATTCCTGATTCGCTGAAAAATGACACAGAGCTTCAAATTCTGCATGCATCACTTCTTATTTCTGCAGGACGCGGACAGGAAGCTGCTGAAATAGGAAACGAACTTCAGGTAAAGGACAGTAAAAACATTGACGTACTCGAACTCAATGAACAGATTGCAGCCGCAAACGGAGACAAAGAAAAATCATCCGAAATCGTTAATCAAATTCTTGCCCAGGATCCCTATAACGTTTCAGCAAATATCAGACTGGCACAGCAGCAGGTTCTGAATCATAAATACAAACTTGCATACAACTACTACAAAAAAGCACTCACAAACGAACCTGATAATACTGATGCACTCTTCGGCTGCGGACAGATGGCATATTATCTGGATAAACTGGATGAAGCAAAGCAGACATTCCAGAAAATTCTCGACAAAGAAAGTACAAACGCCGACGCACTTGCATATATGGGAAAACTTGCTGCAGAACAGGAAAAATATCTTCAGGCAACAAAGTATATTCAGGATGCAATCAAATATTCTCCGGATAATTACAGTTTCTACCTTGATCTTGGATCGTATCAACAGAATCAGGAAAATTATAACGATGCAGAAAAAGCATGGACTAAAGCAATTGCACTTGAACCGGATTATTTTCTTGCATATACATACCGTGCCGGTTTGTACAATGAAATGAAACGATATGACGATTCCCTTGCTGACTATTACAACGTCGTAAGGACAAATCCTAAATACTATTATGCCTATGAGGAAATAGGAATGCTCGAATGGCATCAAAAAAACTGGGCAAAATCACGGCAGGGATTTATGAAAGTACTTGAATTCAATAAGGACGACCCTTCGTATAAACTAATGGTTGCAGCAACATATCTTAAAGAAAAAAACAGTGCGGAATGTAAAAATTTTCTCAAAGCAGCTATGAGAAACATAGATACATCATCTGTTGAATATAATATGTTGAGATTATACCACGATCAGGGCGGAATTAATACAGAAAATGCGGTTCTTTCAAAAATCGATAAAATTGAGAAAACAACACCCCGTGGGAAAATGTGGTTCTATATGGGTTTATACTATGAATTAGAAGGATCACAACAGCTTGCAGAAGAGTTTTATACAAAAATCATGAATATGCAGACTCCGATGTTTTTTGAATATGAGCTTGCAGAATGGGGTCTTGGAAAATGAGTCAGACACAAAAGGTATTATCTCTTAATGGTAGAAAAATTACGCTGCTGGGAACAGCCCATATTTCAAACGAAAGTATTGAAGAAGTCGCAGAAACTATCAGATCGCAGAAACCTGATTGTGTTGCCATTGAGCTTGATGAAAAACGACGTGAATCAATGACGGAAACCGATACGTATCGAAAACTCGATATAATAGCCGTATTAAAACGAAAAGAAGGATTCCTTCTTCTCGCAAATCTTGTTCTGGCGTCGTTCCAACGGCGTATGGGACAGAATGTCGGAGTGAAACCCGGCGATGAAATGCTTGCCGCTATGAACACAGCAAAAGAAGAGGGCATACCGTCTGTTATGGTGGATCGTCCGATTGCAGTTACACTGCGACGTGCATGGGCGAAAAATTCATTCTGGGGAAAATGCAAACTTATTTCAGCAATGATTGCAAGTGCATTCGACAAGGAAGAAGTCTCTTCAGAGCAGATAGAAGCACTCAAAAAATCAAACGAAATGGATTCTATGATGAGGGAACTTTCCGACTATCTTCCTGCCGTGAAAGAAGTACTTATAGATGAACGGGACCGCTATCTTGCCTGCCACATATGGAATGCGGCAGGAAACAATGTGCTTGCAGTACTAGGTGCAGGTCATCTTCCCGGCGTTCAGGATCATATTGAAAAAATAGCCGAAGGTGAAGAATCAACAGACACAACAGCAATTAGTGAGATTCCGCAAAAAGAGGGATTCTCTAAATATACCGGCTGGATAATTCCGGTGCTCATTATTGCACTCATCATACTTGGCTTTATTTTCGGAGGACGTAACACCGGACGAACAATGGTTGGCAGCTGGATTATATGGAATGGCATGCTTGCTGCAATCGGCACACTTATCGCAGCAGGACATCCGATTACTGTACTGGTAGCTTTTATCGGAGCGCCATTAACATCTCTTTGTCCGTTTATCGGCGTAGGCGTACTTACAGGGATCGTGCAGGCTGTATTTTGTAAACCAAAAGTTTCCGATATGGAAACGCTGCAAGATGATGTTGCATCCTTCAAAGGATGGTATCAAAACAAAATTCTGCGTGTACTGCTCGTATTTCTGTTGTCGTCGATAGGCAGCTCTATCGGAACCTTCGTTGCAGGTGCGGGTATAATAAAGACACTCAGCCGATTTTTCTCAAAAATCGGCATATGGTTTATAAATCTGTTTGCAAAATAAACCGCACCGGGAAATATACGTTTGATTAATAACCGTCAGACATCTCCCGGTTATTATCCTTAATGCATAATTCATCATACACCAGGCTGCGCTTACGAAGTTCTTCTTTCAGCGGCTTGGGGAACGGTATATTACGCCAGAAAATCCCGCGGACTTCCTTATCAAGCCGTTGGACACCGCCTGATTCTTTCGTCATCCACAAAAGATAATCTTCAATAAAAAACTGCTTAAGATCTCCTTTTAATTTCTGTCTGTCTATATACTGGTAATACTGACCCGTAAGCCCTTCTTCCATCCAGTAATAGGAAGCTTTTTCCTTTGCAACCTGCCATCGCAAATCCGCCACAGCAGTAAGGACTGCGATTCTGAGATCACGGGGATACATAGGAATAATAATACGTCCCCGGCTTGTTACAAGATTATAACGGTCAAACGGCTGCCAGCAGAATCCACGATCACCGTAAGTCGGAACAAGTAAAACATACGGAATAATACGATTCGGAATATTTTTATGAATACGGCAGAAAGCACCGGGATCTATAGACTCAATCCACCTGAAAATTTCAAGTACATTTTCACGCATACCTATTCCATTCTCCGGACAGTGACAAAATTCACGCGTAAAAATCGGAAACTGATTTCCCTGCCGGCCGACAGTTATCTTTGCCATTTGACGAACCGTATCAAACTCTGTATTAAGGTCCCCCGTATTCATCTGCATTACTTCAGGACCTTCTGCTATCTTATTCTGGACACTATCGTATATTCCCCTTGCTTCTTCATAATCTTTCAATTCTTTCGAAAGTTCTTTATCATTACGGAAGAGATTGTGTAATTTTTCGCTTATATCCGAAAATTCTTTCTTCTGTATTTCTGTATACGGTTCCGTATGCGGTTCAAGTCCGAACCGTGTCTGATGTGTACATATTTCATCAATAAGTCTTTTGAGCTCAACTTCAAGCATATCCCGTTCATGCTCTGTCATCGTCAGCATATTTTCCGCACTCTGCAGTTTACCTGAGTTTTTCGACTGCAACTGCATAAGACGGGTTTGCTCAGCCATCGCAGCATCTTCTCCCGTTTTGCAGACTTTAGGAGTATGGGCAGGTTCATCAGTCATTGACGGCTTCATACGGCCGGACAATATCTCTTTAAACCATTCATCAATATAGAGAATCGGTTCCCCTGTTCTGTTTTCTATTATAATACGGGGGAAAAAAAGTTTTTGTTCCGGTTTGAATAACGAGGGAAGCAGGACTCCAAAGCGCATAAACATCCGTTTAGACAAAGGGAAAGTACCACTGCCTACTTTTTGGGCCATACCGCGTAAAAGTTCCCAATATGCGCTTACAATATTCTGCCTGTATACCGTACGGTCTTTCGGATCCTGACACGTAAGATACTTTGAAAGCTGCATATGAAGACGCTGCGCTGCTTCATTTTCGCCCGAGAGCACAGTCCTGTAATAAGCCTTATCATCAAAAACAGGAGAAGGAACATCATTCAAAAGCTTTCCCGCATGTTTAAATTCTTTTATGCTTAAATCAACATCATGAATACTTTTATCAGAAAGATCATGGTCAGAAACTGTTTGATTTTTTCCACCACCAGAAAACTGTCTGGACACTTTCTCTACAACTTTTATATCAGGAACATCTTCCGGTTTAGATTTTTCCGCTTCTGCCAGAAGAGCCGCAATAGAAGGATCCAGTTCTTGTTCGCTCATTTTTTACTCCACTCTTTTATACTATAATTATAACATGCTGATTCTGTTACCGCAACGCAAAAGAGTTAGAATGGAGAGACACCTCTCCACTTTCGAGCGTCCGTGTCTGCCCATCCGCAGTCTTTACAATAAGTTTTGCGTCATCAGTAACCCCAACAACGACAGCAGTATAATTCTTCTGAGTCTGATCAATAACAGGATTCACAATTACCGGCATACCAGTAAGCAAAGACCTGTCGCGGTATTCTTTCATCACCGGCACAAATCCTTCAGTTCCCGTATAAATAGTAAGAACACTTTTTACAACATTTGCAGCAAGAGCATTTCGTTTTGTATCAGCATCCGTATTGTCAAGAACAGCGCCTGCCACACCGGCAAGTTCAGGAGGAAAACTTCCCGGTAATATATTTATACCTATTCCCACAACCGCACATTCTATTCCCCCTGTCTCAAAATTCGTTATACCTTCAGCAAGTATTCCGCATATTTTTTTCCCACGGAAAAATACGTCATTGACCCACTTAATCTGTGCGTCAATTCCATATACAATTTCTAATGCACGACACACGCCAACTGCAGCAGATGCCGTAAGTACAGCAGGCGAAGTAATGCTTTTTTCCGGTGCATATATAATAGACATGTACAAACCGGAATCGCGGGGAGAAAAGAAAGAACGCCCCAGCCGGCCTCGTCCTGCAGTCTGCTGTTCAGCAATGATAACCGTACCGTTAAGTCTGTTTACATCAGCCGTTTCCGTACAAAGACGTTTAGCTTCCGTACTTGTTGAATCAATTGACTCATATACTTTTATGTGTACATCCAGTTCGGGCGGTATAAGTGCAGTGACAATTTCTTCAGAAAGCAGGCTTCCAGTACCTGCAAGATGATATCCCCTGTTTGTTACCGCCTCAATACGAGCACCGCGCGCACGAAGTATCTTTACGATTTTCCATACAGCCTGACGTGAAATTCCGCACCGCTCTGCAAGTTCTTCACCAGATATAAATCCATCTTCCGTATGCGGATTGGAAAGTTCGCGGAAGACAACTTCTCTCGTTTTCACTTCCTTCCACCAAGCACAGTAAAATCACCGGCAGGACAACAAAACACAATACCACTTCCAGGTTTTTCAAGACACGAAAGTGTTTTAACGGCATTAAGGACCGCCTGCGTTTTTTCCGCATCAACAAGTATCACAAGCATCTCTTTTTCAGGCACAATCTCCATCCCGAAAAATTTTGCATCACCGGGTTTTGCAGTACCTCGTGCATTAATCACGGTACCACCTCCTGCACCAGCTTTTCGGGCTGCCGCCATTATGTCGTCGGCATAGCCCTTATTTGCAATCACCGTAATCATCTGATGGGTCATTGTCTGTGCCATATCATTATCTCCTCCGGCAATACTACCGGTCTTTATAAAATAAGCAGCATTTATTGCAAAAAGAATACCACAAAGTTTCCTTTTTTCTTCCGACGCCGTCATAACAGCTCTGATGACTGATTTTTTTTCTTTTTTCGAAACAAGAATATACACAATATCTTTTGACGTATCCCCTATAGCCAGAGCCTGAAGAAAACCGTTCGACGCAATATTACGTCCCATAACAACTGTACCGCCTGCAGCTCCTGCCGCAGTCGCCGTGTGCGTCACAAATTCTCCGCTGTCATGAGGAACAATACAAACGAGAAGACTGAATGCTGTCATTTTCCAATATCCCCCTTCTTATAACTGAACACAAGACCAAAAATCTGTATAGCAATAAGCGGCATCATTGCAATAAGAGCTATAACACCGAAAATATCCCCACGATTCCCCCCTGCCTGCGCTGCACCAAGTGTAAATGAAAGAACAAACGTTGAACTGATAGGACCGGAAGCAACGCCCCCTGAGTCAAAAGCAATTCCTGTAAAAATTTTCGGACAAAACGGCATAAGAAGCAGGGCCACCGCATATCCCGGAATGAGTATATACATAAGACTGAATCCGCTCACAGCACGTATCATTGCAAGTCCGATTGCTGCAGCTGCTCCTCCTGCAAGAAAAATCAGAAGTACTTTCCGTTTTATAGTACCTCCGGAAAGTGATTCAACCTGATCGGTCAGAACCCATACGGCAGGCTCCGCACATACAACAACGGCACCGATAAGAAGCCCTGTACATACAAGGAGTACGGTCCACCATCCTCCATTCTGAACAGCCTGTATCCCCAGCAATGCACCGAGAGTGCGACCGGCTTCCATAAATCCCCCGTTTACCCCTGTAAGAAAAATTACAAGTCCTGCAAAGCTGTATAGAAAACCAGTTATCATACGCTTAACCTGATACGGGGGCATATGGAGCATCGAAAACTGAAATACGATAAAGAGTAAAATAATCGGTATAAGTGACAGCGCAGCTTCTTTTAAAACAAACGGAAACACCTGCATAAAAACAGGTATCCCCTGTACCGCAGAAAATTCCGAACCGGAAACAGATACGGGAGAAGGAGTAACCGCATGATGTGACAAAACAAATCCATACAGCAGAACAGCAAGAACGGGTCCTACAGATGCCATACCGGTCAGTCCGAAACTATCGCTAAGGGAATTCTCATCAGAATGGCCGGTTTTTGTCCGGACGGCAGAAACACCAAGTCCGAGCGACATTATAAAAGGAACAGTCATCGGACCTGTCGTCGCTCCGCCGGAATCAAATCCGATTCCCACAAAACTTCGTGGTCCTATGAATGCTAAAATAAAAACTACTATATAAGACAATGCAAGAATAATTTTCAGAGAAAAATGAAGTACCGTACGAAGCAGACCTAAAGTGATAAATAAACCGACTCCAGCCGATATCATCATTACCAGAAGCCGCTTATTAACCAGAGAAAAAACAGAACGAACCTGATCTGCAAGAACTTGAATGTCAGGTTCTGCCGCAGTAACAAGAAATCCCATAAAAAAAGCAGAAACAAGCAGTAACGGCAGATTCCGCTTTTTCGTTAATTCAGAACCGCACATCTCACCAAGCGGGAGAATACCGATATCGACACCAATTAAAAAAACGGTAAGCCCCGCGATAAGAAGAAGTCCTCCAAGCAGGAAACGCAGCATTAAATTTATTCCGAGAGGTGCCGCGGTCACCCCCAGAACAAAAACAATTACCATTACTGGCAGAACAGAAAAAGCTGTCTCCTTGAATTTCTGAACAATATTCACCCGTCACCTCCTGTCCAGTCTGTGTTTGCCCATTATTCTGCACGGTATTTATTCATACCTTCATTTCTGAAAGGATTGATGGTTTTATTATCTATAACAATTCCAGCCCTTATTCTCAATATCCCCAACCCAGCGGGCGGCCATTTTTTTTGCCCCCTCAAGATCATGATCCTTATAGTTTCCGCATTCTCTCTCGGTTGTTGCAGGAACAGGTTTATCCCATACGGCAACTTTTTTCAGTACATTTACCATGTGCTCCGCAATATACGCTTCATCGTGATCACCAAAAATGGTAAAATAAAAACCTGTACGACAGCCCATCGGCGAGAAATCAATAACACCTTTAAGTTCATCCCTGATATATTCAGCAACAAGATGTTCAAGAGTGTGTACTGTACCAGTACTCATAAACTCTTTATTCGGCTGGGTAAAACGGATATCAAACTTCGTCACTATATCACCCTTTGGACCAGTCTTTCTGGAAGCAAGACGCACAAACGGAGCTGTCACCTTCGTATGGTCCAAATTGAATGAATCTACGTTATATTTCTTCTGTTCCATAAAACAAACCTCCTAAAATCATACTGAAAAGCGTTTCTCATTAAACATCTTAAGAACAATTGACGCACTTTCTTCGGCACAAACCTTCTCATTGAATGTACTTGCAGATTTCCCGTCATCGTCAGCCATATCGGACATTGTACGGATAATCACGAACGGTACACTGTTAATCCAGCAGGTATGAGCTATTGCTGCTCCTTCCATCTCAACGCAGGCAGGACTACAGATTTCCCGTATATGTTCTTTTGTTTCACCGCTCGACACAAACTGATCACCTGAGGCAATACGGCCTTTTACAAGTTTATATGTTTTAATATATTGGGTTTCTTGAAAAGCTTTTTCGACAAATGATACAAGCAATTCGTCCGCGGGAAACTGATATACATCCATCAGGGGGATTTGTCCCGGTTTGTACCCAAAACACGATGCATCAACGTCGTGGTACATTGCATCCGTAGATACAACAACATCAAAAACACCCAGTCCGTGTGCTACAGCCCCTGCAATTCCCGTATTGATAATATGAGTGACACCAAATTCCAGAATAAGACGCTGTGCGCAAAGCGCCGCATTGACTTTACCGACTCCGCTTTTTACGACAACTGCGTTTATTCCGTTAAGTTCCCCTTCATAAAAGGTAAGTTTTGCTGATTCAATTTTTTTAGCCCGTCCAGACCCGCCGGAATAAGTCATAGAAGCGACAATTGTCTGTACTTCAACTTCCATTGCACCGATTATGCCGATTTTTCTCATAATTCTGCCTGCCTATTTTCTGTTATTTTTCGCTTTCCATTCTTTGCGTGTAAGGTAATGATCAATGATATCAGGCTGAAGCGTATCCTTCAAATTAAATTTATCAATTCCAAAACGCATAATGCGTTTGTAGACAATAAAACCAAGAACCATACCCAAAATAAAAATAAGAGGATATGCAATTTGAAAAGGAACAGGCGACGTCGATTTTAAAACTTTGTAGATAAGCCATGCAGCAAAAATATACAATCCGACCATAATGATAAGTGTCACGGCAATCTCAATGACACTCGCAACAATCATAAAAATTGTAGAACGGCGCTTCTGTTCAGAACGTTTTACAAAAGCTGCTCTTTTCGATTTTTCATCAGCTGGTTCAAGGTCGCTTCGAATAGTTTCATTTTCTTTCATTATTTGTTCCCCCTTTCTTTATTTTTTCATCGTCTGCAATTGATACAATAAAGGAAATAATGAGAATAATTCCACACACAACAATCGATGAATCCGCTACATTAAATGTGGGCCATCTGTCAAAACCAAGAATTCCAAAAAATTTTACATCAATAAAATCAACAACACCCTCTGCACGCACAAAACGATCAATCAAATTACCCAGACCACCACCCACAATTCCACAAATAGTCCATCTCTGGAGCTTTGTAAAACTGTCGTTTCTGAAATATATAATAAGAACAAGTACAATAACTGCAAGCGGAATTACCGCAAAAAGGAAATGCCTGATCGTATCCGGAAGACTGTCTCCGACACTGAATGCAACTCCAGTGTTAGACACATGAACAAAGCGCAGAAGCCCACCAAAGAAAGACTTCCCGATTGAAAACGGAGGAATTGTCTTTACAATGATAAATTTTGTTGTCTGATCAATAAGTATAACTAGTACCGTAAGCAGAAGCGGCAGTATTTTCGCCGTAATATTTTTATTGTTTTCCATAGAATAAAAGTATACTGATAAATCAGAGACATTTAAAGACCAGTCGGAATGTCGATGAATACGGTCTCTATATGTTTTTCCCGCTCCAGCTTTGCCCGAACAAGGTTTACACCGACCGTCTCCGTCTGATAGTGCCCGCCCGCCAGAACGTTTATACCCGATTCTTCAGCATAATGATACTGTTCATGTTCAAATGAACCTGTTATATACACATCAAGTCCCTCAGCGGCCGCCTGCACAACATCTTCCCCTGCGCCCCCTGAAATAATACCAACTGTACGTATTTCCTTCACTCCGAAATCAAGCAGGGAAAGAGGTTTTTCACCCGGCAGCATGACATTTTCTGCAAGTTCGTTCAACGTTACAGGATGTCTGAGTACACCTTTTACGCCGATATCCATACCCCGCCATTTCCCGAACGGTTCAATTTTTCTAAGGCCGATGCGTTCTGCCAGACCGGCATTATTTCCTACTTTTTCATTTGCATCAAGCGGAATATGATATGCACACAACGCAATGTCATTCTTCATAAAAGCAGCAATTCGTTTATAATGATTACCGGTAAGTACACTGCAGTCACCCCAAAAAAGTCCGTGATGAACAAACAGTACCTGTGCTCCCTGTGCAGCCGCTTTTTCCGCCGACATCTCGCAGGCATCGACTGCGAACGCAGCTTTCGTTATCTGTCTTTTATCAGGCGCACTATTCTGAATCTGAATACCATTACGGGACGGATCATTAGGAAAATTCTCGCGGTGCAGGAAAGAATTAAAGTATGAATCAAGTTCTAAAAGCGTCATTTATTTTTTCCTTTTATAGCATCAATTGTTTTTACCACAAGATACCGCGGAATAAACAAAGTTTTATCGCGCGGCAGACCAAAACAGGCACTCACCAGCGGATCTGTCTGTTCTACAAAACCGAAACCGGCAGTGCGGTATTCCGGGATACTGTCCAGTGTAAATACTCCCTGAACACTACCACCGGACTGCTTCATTACATCATCAGCAGCAGTATCTGCCATACCATCACTCACAATAAAAAACTTTTTACCGCTCCCGAATTCCGTGCCGGTGATGTTCATCATTGCTTTATATTCACGAATCATGCCGAATGTATAAAAATCTTTCTGTTTCAAAAACTGTTCACTGTTGTTCATATATGAAATAAGCATCGCAAAACGCCGTATAAGATGCTGGTCGGCGATTGAATTGAACCATCTGCCGTCATTTGCGCAAAAATCACAGGTAATAACAGTATAACCTTCTCCTGCAAGCATAATCATGTACGGTCGATAAGCAGCAGCATCACCTCGTTTATCGCTCCCGACTATCACAACAAGGTCATCAACTTTTTTTTTCGACGGTGTATAAACATAAAACTGTGCATTTGTTTTGTCCGTATACACTGCTTCGGAAAAGCCGTCCCTAAACGAACCGGTTAATCGTTTCCTTGATTCAGTAACACCAAAATCGGAAGCTTTTATAATTACAGGAGCGTACCTGATAATTAAAAAACCTGTCAACAGAGAAGAAACGAGAATCACTACTGAAAAAATTATAAACACTGGACTGTAATGATCTACATACAGCCGTGATGCAGAACGCGCAAGACCATGTATATTTGTAAAAAAGGCAAGAAACGAAACAGCAAGAAGCAGAACAGAAAATAAGTCCGCATTCCAAGCAATTATCTGAAGCAGAGCAACAATTACTGCAAAGGGGGCAAGAACTGCAAGTGTATCTACCCGTTCATACTTTAAAAAGAAAATTCTGCCGCTATTAATAACAAGCAGGAACACTATAAGCATTTGACCCAAAACAGAATACGTCATGTCTTATAGTACATGAAAAAAAACAAATCATCAATCAATAACCGCAGTACAGAAAGTCGCATTTTATTTATTACTCTTTAAAATAATGTTCCGCAGACAGAACTCAATATATGATTGATGACATCTAAAGCCGTTGTATACCCCTTTCGTATGATTTAAATACTCGAAAACGCACCTTTATTTTATTATGTGAATGTGTTATATTATATAGTATATACGTGTACATAATAAATAAATGTTTATAAACGGCCGGAAAAAGTATGACTAGTCAAAAAATGCCTGTTGATTTGGATAAAATAAGAATGGCGATTCGTTCAGGGATACCTCTGTCAATCACTACATATACGCTGCCACATGAAATGGAAATCTACATGAGCGACGTTCTTACCGCCTTCCTTACAGAACTCAATCAGCAGCAGATGATCCAGTATCTTAATTATTGTCTTAATGAACTTATAACTAATGCAAAAAAAGCTAATACAAAACGAATCTATTTCAAAGAAAAGGAACTGGATATCACAAACGAGAGTGAGTACAACACCGGCATGAAAACTTTCAAGGAAGACATGCTCAATAATATAAATTATTACATGCAGCTCCAGAAAAAAGCAGGTTTGTACGTAAAACTAATGCTGCAGATGCGCAATAATAAAATAAAAATTGAAGTACGTAATAATTCTGCACTTACGGTTTTTGAGTATAAACGTATTCATGATAAACTCGCACGTGCTCAGCAATACACATCGATCGAAGAAGCTCTGACGCAAATTCTGGATGAAACAGAGGGAGCCGGTCTTGGACTTGTCATAATGATTCTTATGCTCGAAAAAATCGGTCTTACTGATGAAAACTTTCAGACTCTTTGCGAAAACGGTGAAACAATTACGCGCATAATTCTCCCTCTCAGCGATGAAATGCAAAAAGAAATGGATATTGTTTCCGCAGAATTCATTAAAACAATAGATTCTTTACCACAGTTTCCTGAAAATATTACGCGGCTCAGCCGTCTGCTCAGCGATCCTGATTCAAAGATGTCTGATATTGCAATGCAGATCAGTAACGATGTTACTCTTACGGGAGAACTTCTGAAACTTGTCAATTCCGCAGCTTTTGCCCTTGCAAATCCGTGCTCAAGCATTGCCGATGCCGTAAAACTTGTCGGACTGCGCGGTATAAAAAACCTTTTATACAGTATAGGATCCGTCACGACATTTACAAATGTTTCAGGAAGCAAAGAAGAACTCTGGACTCATTCATACAGGGTTGCATTCTATTCGTACAACATGGCACGTAATTTCTGTACCTCTGAACGCTCCGTCATAGATGATGCATATATATGCGGTTTACTGCACGACATGGGCAAGATTATATTCGAAACGGCACATCCTGACTTGCTGGCAAAAATCATTCAGATATGCAAAGGAAAAGGTGTATCACAGGAGGTATTCGAAAAGCTCATTTCAGGTGTAAATCACGGAGCAATAGGTGCAAAAATCGCAGAACGGTGGAACTTTCCTGATGTTATTACAAACGTCATCCACTATCATCATGAACCGGAAAATGCACCGAAAGATGTCCGCCGTCTTACTTCCCTTGTATACCTTTCGGATCTTATGGCCCATTACCAGCAGGAAGAAGTTGATTTCTATCAAATAGATACGGAAGTTCTCAGAATGTTTAAAATTTCCACTGAGGATCAATTCAAAAAAATTTCCGACCGCTTGAAAAATGCGTTCGATAAAGAATCAGTCCGCTGATTCCTTCTGAATTGCTTCGATCCATTTCTGCATAAGAAT
>Ga0172378_10000809_pt1 | contig 28336 bp, 22 predicted proteins | sample GrowelOW332metaG_FD_119755 | JGI IMG/M metagenome (GOLD analysis project Ga0172378, IMG submission 119755) | Groundwater microbial communities from an aquifer near a municipal landfill in Southern Ontario, Canada - Pumphouse #3_1 metaG | ecosystem: Environmental > Aquatic > Deep subsurface >...
CAGTTATAAATGGCCTTTTCGACACAATTACGGGTCGTAAGAAAACATTGACTCTGGACAATGGCAGCGAATTTGCGGCTCACGCCAAAATCAATACACGCCATTCCATCGATGTCTTTTTTGCAAAACCATAGCAGGCTGGTAAAGAGGAACAAATGAAAATACCACTGGCAGACTCAGAAGAGTCTGGCCAAAAAAATGTGATATAGCAACACTTTCTCAAGAAGAAAGAGACAACGGAGTTCTGTTGTTGAATTTGACACCGGGAAAGGTCTTAAAAGGGCTAACCCCGCTGGAAGTCTTCACTGGCAAACGTGTTGCACTTATTACTTGAATCCAGCTTTTAGATCGTATCTATGATAAATGATGTGAGATTAAAACCCATATACCATTCAGCAAGACAGGTGGTCCTCTAAGCCGGACAATACATTGAGCCTGATGATACTTAAGGGTCCCTTAAATATTTATAGCAAAAAGAAGAAGGTTACTATGCCGTTTTTCCTGGAAAAAATGCATTCCATCAGATTCAAACTGATCACCAGTCTCATTGCCGTTTCTCTGTTTGTTTTCCTCGTGTCGATTCTGGTCGGTGGAAATATGATGTACCGCTCTGTAATTGATGAAGCCAACAATAGAATCCGGCAGGACCTCAATGTTGCAAGGGTCATCTACAATGACCGAATCAATGCGATTCGCCTCGCACTGGAACTTACTGCCTCCATCCCTGAGTATCCTGAAACATCCTCCTCCTCCGATACGCTGCCTGCCACGAAAGTCATTCATCAACTGGGCAGACGACTCAAACTGGATTTTGTCGGGATGACCAATGCCCGTGGCCAGATAATTCATCAATACAGGCAGGATAGCGCAAACACCACCGGCATACTGAGCAAAAATCCTCTTGTAACCAGCGTGCTTAATAACCAGCAGCCCATAGCAGGTACCGTTGTTTTAAATAAGGGACAATTACTCTTTGAAAACCCTTCGCTGGCTGGCCGGGCAGAGATCGGCCCAAAAAAGAAAAGTGACTCGAAAAATGCGGAAATAACTGCAATGACGATTGGTGTTGCAGTGCCAATCTTTGTGGACGAAACCTTCAAAGGCGTGCTCTATGGTGGTTTTCTTCTCAACAAAGATACGGATATCGTAGATAAGATCGGGGAAACAGTTTTTAAAAATGAAATATATGAAGGTCGTAACGTGGGAACGGCCACGATCTTCTACAACGACCTTAGAATCGCCACCAGTGTGAAAAATCCTTTGGGGGAAAGAGCCCTGGGAACTCTTTCTTCCCCGGAGGTGTCCCGGCACGTCCTCGGTGAAGGGGAGAAATGGACTAATCGGGCGAGGGTACTCAACGACTGGTATATCACGGCTTATGAACCAATAATTGATATATTCGGGCAGAGAGTGGGGATGCTCTACGTCGGGGTTTTGGAAGCCCCCTACGCAGATATTCGTACACATGCCATCATGATCTTTACCAGCATAACCCTGGCCGGGGTTCTGATTGCTATTGTCCTCGGCTGGCTGTTTACAGGCAGAATTATGCAGCCGGTAACTCATTTAATTCAAGCCAGTGTAGAGATTTCAAACGGTAATCTTTCTCCAGATATCGGGCCAATATCAAGAGACGATATAGGCCGCCTGCAGAAAAAATTTCTCATAATGACAGCTGCTCTCAAAGAAAAGGAAAAACGCCATAAGGTCGAAGACGAAACCCGCCTCCTTCAATCGGAAAAGCAGGCCAGTGTGGGAAAGCTTGCTGCGGGGGTCGCTCACGAGATCAACAACCCTCTCACCGCTGTTTTGACATTTACCCACTTGATTTTAAGGAGAAAAGACCTGTCGGATGAGGTTCGATCAGATCTGGAAATTGTCAAAACCCAGACCGAGCGGGTGAGAAAAATTGTCAAAAGTCTGCTTGATTTCTCCAGGCAAACAGTGATTAAAACAGAATCGACAGAGATCAATAAACTCATCGAAGACAGCCTGGGGTTAATGAAGAATCAGGCACTTATACAAGATATTAACCTCTCTTTTCATGGGGCAGACAATCTGCCGACGCTGACACTGGATCAAAACCAGTTTCAGAGTGTGCTGATTAACATGATCATTAATGCACTGGATGCCACGCCTCCTGGTGGTCACATCGATATCCAGACAATGCAGGTTGATGTGAACAGGGAAAGAGGTGTGGAAATTACCATTGCCGATACTGGAAGCGGTATTTCGCCTGATGACATGGGGCAAATCTTCGACCCATTTTTTACCACTAAAGAGGTGGGAGAGGGTACTGGCCTTGGACTGGCGGTAACCGTTGGTATTATTGAACGGCACGGAGGAACAATAAAAGTTCAGTCACAAATGCACAAGGGAACAACTTTCACCCTTTGGTTGCCCTGCCGAGGAAGAAAGGGATCTTCAGACAGCCAAACGGACGAGGAGAGCTCAGATATTGAAGATATTAATAGTTGATGACGATGCGATTGTAGTTCAAAGCTGCATACGAATTCTGGAATTGGAAGGAATAAAAGCCTCGAGTGCAGGCTCCGTGGAAATGGGTGCAAAATTACTCTCCGCAGAAGGGGCCTCTGCCTCCTTTGACCTGATACTGACAGATGTTAAGATGCCAGGTCAGGACGGTTTCGAAATGATCCGCCAGGCAAGGGAAATCCAGCCAGCCATTCCCATCATTATGATGACAGGCTACCTGACCACCAGGACCATGGAAAAAGGTTGCTGCTATGCAGCGGACAACTATATAGCCAAACCATTTACCCCGGATGAACTCATCGATGCGGTGAGAAAGACTACCCTTCGACAAAAAGGAGAAACAGGCAAATGAATCAATCAATGCTGGTTATTGATGATGACACTGCTGTATTAGCATCCTGCCAGCGGATATTTACCGAAGAGGGATTCAAGGTAACCACCACTACGGACCCGGCAGAGGGTCTTGAGTTGGCGACGACTAAGGAATATACAGTTGTTCTGTGTGACTGGCATATGCCTAAACTTGACGGAATGGACGTGGTAACACGACTCGAAACTGATGCGCCGGAATCCGCAGTTGTAATGATCAGTGGCTACCCGTCTGTGGGGCGGGCGACTGAAGCGATGCAGAGAGGTGTGATGGACTATCTGCCAAAGCCCTTTACTCCTGAAGAGATTTCAGCGGTCGTGAAAAAGGCAATAATGGTCAAACTCACCCAGGAAAGAAAGGCTCTGGGACGTTTTGAAAAAATCCTCGGAAAGTTTCCAACTCCGAATATGGACGATAAGGTTCCTAAGAACATTGCCGAGACTGTTGCCGAGACTGTAGGTGTCTCCAAGGCAACATCACCCTGGCTTTCTCTTTTTGTCCTTGGTGTCATGGCTGGTGCCTATGTAGCGTTTGGAGGACTTTTTGCCACTACTATCACCTTCGATATGTCGCCAGAGTGGGGGCTTGGTCTGAAAAAGCTTGTGGCCGGCGGGGCATTCAGTCTCGGTCTCATGCTGGTGATCATTGCCGGAGCAGAACTCTTCACCGGTAACAGCCTCATGATCTCAAGCATTATAACAGGCCGGATTACCTGGTCAAACGTCTTAGCCAGATGGACAGTTGTCTATTTTGCAAATTTCATTGGCTCACTTATTCTCGCCCTGCTCTTTTACTCTTCAGGTCTCTGGAGGACAGGTGGTGACATGTTGGCGGTTGCAGCTGTAAAAACAGCATATACCAAGGTTCACCTTGATTTCTGGGAAGCGCTCATTCGCGCTATCGGCTGTAACTGGCTGGTCTGTCTGGCCGTCTGGATGGCATTGTCGGCACGTCAGACCGTCGGCAAAATTTTCGCGATTTTCTTTCCCATCACGGCCTTTGTTGCCATCGGTTTTGAGCATTGCGTTGCCAACATGTATTTTATCCCCGTTGGAATCTTTCTCTCTCATTGGGCTGGTATTAGCCCGGAGGGGCTTGATATCAGCACAATCACGTGGGGGGCCTTTGCCGTGAACAACCTTATCCCGGTTACTATCGGTAACATAATTGGTGGTGTTGTTTTTGTTGGATTGGGTTACTGGGGTGCCTACCTGAGGCCTTCAAGATAGAGGGGACCTTGAATAATCAGTCTTTCGGCCCTCTTCTTCGTTACAGTCAAAAATTTATCCTCCGACAAAGCGAGGAACGAGACGTCGAGGTAAGCGTTAGATTCCGATATCAACCATGGCTGTAATAAATTTCCTTCTGTGCCTCGAAGATGAACGAAATACAAGCTGTTTCAAGGTACCCACAAGATTTTTAAGGCATCCTTATGGTTTGACTTCAGCCTTTTTTGACAAGCTGCGCTGTTGCTGTGTTTTCTCGGGGCCCGGAACTGCGGGGAAAAGTGTGTCAGGGGGCTGTGAAATAGAGGTAGAGGGCGAGCAGAGTGCAGTTGCCGCAGACGGTAAGACGGAAGATATTTCGGAAGGGTTGTTTCAGCGTTTTGTGGTGCAGACAGGCTGCCGCAGGGAGTGCGGCCGGCCAGCCGCCGACAAGGGACACAAAATGCAGGGTGTTCTCCGGGATGCGTCGTTGCCCGTGGATTGCGGCGTGTTTGTCCCGGGCGTAGAGGGCACAGCTGATGAGACCGGTAACGAGGTAAAGTGCCGGTATCAGAATGGAGATGCGATTGCTGCCGGTGAGTACGCCGAGGAAAAGGAAGAAGGCGAGGCTGACAGTGAGGGCGATGCGCCTGCGGGTTCGGTTTGAGGTCATTTCTGAGAGGAAGAGTTTGAACTGAAAAATGTGGCCACGAAAATTCCGTGGCCATGGGGTAAACAGCGCACGTGGCGTCGTGGCGGAGAATTCGCCACGACGCCACGTGCAGGGGGACCCTTACTTCACAGCACTTTCCAGCGCCGCAATCATATCTTTGTCAAATCTGGCGAGGAATTTATCCCAGTCCACGGCAAACTTGTAGTAGGCCATGGCTGCCAGCTTTTTGGTGAGAATGGTGTCGCGGTAGGTTCGCAGTTCCGGAGTGTCGAGGGTCTTGAGGATATTCTCCAACCCGATCATCTCTATCAGCACCGGCGGAATATAGTCGGTGAGGGCTGCTTCCACCAGATTCTTCTGCTTGAGGACCTTCTTGATGCCCTCTTCCAGTTTATCCTGCAGGGCGAAGATACACTCGCTGGAGCTGACCGAGAAGACAGAGAGCGGAGTCGTGGGATCTTTCTCTCCGAGAGCGAGGAGCATGGAGGCCTCCTGGCTGGAGTAGCGGGCGACGAGAGTCATCACATCCCGAACGAGATGCCACCTGTTCTCTTTATTGTTGAGCAGCATCTTGTCGTAGTCGCTGCCGAGGAGGAAGGCGGTGAGTACTTCAGCGATGGAGGAGCTGAAGACGCCTCCCTTGTTGGCGCTGGAGTCTTTGATGTGCAGGATACTGGACTCGGCGCGGATATGTCGGCGGGCACCGTCGGAGAAGAAGACGTTGGCACCTTCGACGATAAAGCGAAGCTCAGCAAAATTTGTAAGGAAATCTGCGACGTTGCCGAGGTTGATGGTATCCTTGAATCCACCACAGGGGATCATGGCCTCAATGTTTGCAGCTTTGATATATTTACGACTGGCCGGGCTGGTGAGGAAGTTGCGATGGAATACAGCCCCCTCCTCTATGAGGGTGCCGTCGGGCAGTGTGATGTTTTTACCCCGCAGTGGCACCATGAAACCTTTGGCGCTCAACTTTTTTACTGGAAAGGAGAGGCTGTTGAGCCGCGGGCTGGAGCTGCGGAAGAAAGCGAGTTTCTGCAGCTCTCTGCGGTCGAGTCCGCTGGGATCATAAAGGATGGAGCCGCCGTCGATGATCAGGCAGATTTTCCCTTTATACGTAAGAATTTCGTTGGAACCGAGGTCACCGTCCGGGCCGCCGGTAATAGCAAGATTGAGGTCTTCTTCTTTTGCCTTGCCATATTTAATAACGGTCCGGAAGGAGGACATTACCGACGTGGTGGTCATGCCGCTGGTGTTGACCTTACCGCCAATTTCTTTGACGATATCCTCCATGTCGTTGGTGAGGATGATCGATTTTCCGTCGATCTGCAGTTCGGTACCCTGCTTCTCATGGGGAAAGAGTCCGAAGGTGCGGCCGTCTTCAAGCAGGCCGTAGGCATCGTGGGGAATACCAATGCTCTTGCCGGTGGTCAGAGTGCGCCAGTATTGGTAGCCGCGCTCTTTCGCACGTTCGGCGATGGGATCCATCAGTGGAGCGGTTCCTTCATCGGGACCGAAGAAAATCATCTCCGGTTTACCGTAATAGTCAACCACCTCGCGTTCATCAAGGAGCATCAGGTCGAGAATCCCTTCGGTGTAATCGAACAGGGCGTCCATGCTGCAGCGGGCATAAGGCGGGTAGGGAACGACAACACCCTTGGCTCCGGATTCGCAGATATCCTTGTGCTTGATGCGCTGAGCTTTGGCCCCAAGGGCATAGTTGAGCAGTAGAGCGCCATCAAGCTCACGGGCGTAGTTAGAGGGGGTAATGCGCAGCAGACGCAGGCCGCCACGGGCAATGTCACCAGCGCGGAGATGGGTGCCGGAGCTGTAGTGGCCGTTGATGAGAAAAATTCCGTAGACAAAGCTGTCAAAAACCAGCGGGTCGAGAATGTTGTTGTTGTAGCGGAAGGAGAAGGAGCGCTTCGTTTCGCAGTAGAAGTTGGTTTTCAGGCAGCAGGTGATCATCTTGAACATAAAGCGGAAGATGTCTCCACTGACCACCTGATCGATGAAACGGGTGTCGACCTTTTTCTCCCACTCGGCTTTGATCTTCACTATCTCCTCGTCGCTCAGGCGGGTGATGGAGGCCGGATTGAAGCGGCGGTCGAAGAGCCCGAAAAGATCCCGCAGCAGGTCTGGATTTTCGGTGGCAGCCTGACGTATTATAGATGCATTGTAGATGGAGCGGTTGGACTCATGGATGCGTCGGGCAAAGGCCTCGCGGTGGTCTTTGTCCACCAGTTCGTCAAGGATCTGGCGGTCGGTGGTATTTTCTGTCTCTTTAAAGATGAAACGATGGGTGAATTCGACGGCATTGGTGGCGAAGAGCATCTCCTCAAAAGAGAGGTCGTCTTTGAGGTAGAGCTGCCTGAGGGGGGTAATGGGCAGGGAGAGGAAATTGCGCAGGGCGCGGGTGATAATCTCTTCATCCTCCCGGCTCATTTCGCCTCTGGTATAAAGCGAACAGATTGAACTGGAGGCATCGGTGGTGGTGGTGAAATAGGGCTCCCAGTAAGCGCGAACCAGGGTTAAGCCGTTGTCGGCGAGAATCTTGCGCAGTGAGGGAATCTGTGGTCGCTCGAAGTCGGACTTGAACATGATCCGGGTTTCGTCAGTTTCCGGCAGGTTAAAAAGCTGAATCAGCGGAGTGGCATCCTTCGTCTGTTTCTGCAGAAAATTTTCATAGCGTTTGCGGGTTGTCGCAGGTGTAACATCATCCTCTGCTTCACGGGAGAAAAGGAATGAAGTGTGTTCAAAATTCTCTGCAGGGAAGTCGGCGATGGTTCCAGGGTTAATGATATAGGTGTAGTAGTCAGAATTCGGGCTGAAATAATACTCCCGACGGTGGCCGGAAATCAGCTTTTCAAGAAAAAACTCCATGGAATCCCGCGTCTCAGCGGTGGCAATGCGTACGCTCAAGCGGGTGCTGTCGGAGGTGTTGAAGTCAATGGGCGCGACCTGGCCGCGGAGCATTGCTTTTTTATCGATAATCTTGATATCGCTGGCGATTGCCTTGAGCAGTTCCACGAGGGAGTCTTTATGGATGTGCCAGAAAAAGTAGGTTGGCAGGCCGAGTTCCTTGAGGAGGATTCCGGCAGCCATGTTAACATTGCTTATCGTGAACATTCCCTGGCTGGTGATATCTATCACCGCTTCGTAGAGCAGCGGCAGATCAAGTCCGGCGCAGGTGGCACGTTTTATAATTTCGGCGCCGGGAAGAAAAGGAGTGGTGGAAACTGCTGGGGGGGTAGTCATGCTGTCCTCTTGGAGATGGTTGAGAAAGCGATTATTTTTCTACTTTTCTGTATAGACTCTACAATTCTGTCATATTACACACGTGACATGTGCTCTTTCAATGGAAGAAAAGGGCGCGGGGCTAAAAAAAAAGCGCCTGCCCGAGAGTATCGGACGGGCGCTGTGCAACAAAACTGTGATTAGAAGTCCTGACGATATTCTTCGCCAAGTTCAAGACCGAGTGTGAAGGCCTTTTCGTTGAGTTCAACAAAGCCCTTCGGTACCCGTTCGGCAATGACTTCCATCAGGCTGTTCGGGTTGAACAGCGGCCTGATGCCGAAGAGGGTCCCGAGCATGGAAATATTAAAAACAATCGGCTTGCCGATCTTTTCCATCACCATGTCATAGATAGGAACACTGACCTGGTATGCATCTGCTTCCTTCGCCGGTTTGACAAAGTGGGGATCGGTGAGCAGTAGTCCGCCGGGGCGGATAATCCCTGCATATTGCGTGTAGACCGACTGGGTGAGACAGACAAGAATATCCGGCTGAAGAACGCCGGGATAGTTGATTGGTTCGTTTGAAAGGATGATATCGCTTCGGGTGGCACCTCCCCGTGCCGCAGCGCCGTAGCTCTGAGACTGGACGGCCTCCATTCCCTCTTTAATGACTGCTGCCTCGGCAAGAATAATGGCTGCGGTGATAACCCCCTGCCCGCCGGAACCGCTGAATACTATTCTGGTTCTTTCCATGATGATTACCTCTTGCTCGCGCGTTCAATGATTTTGTTATATTCGCTGCAGTATTCAGGTTTGTCTTCATCTACAAAGATACCGCGTGCGATGAGTGAAGGATTGTCTTCGAGCTCTTTGGAGCCGAGTTTCCCGGTGATTTCTTTAAACCACTCCAGCATATTGACTGCGCTCCCCTTTTTATTCTTACGACCATAGTATGTGGGGCACTGACTCATGATTTCCACCACGGAAAAACCTTTATGCTGAATAGCTTTCTTCAGATAGGTGACGGCCTCGGCTACGTGATAGGTCGTGGTACGGGCGACAAAGGTTGCTCCGGCTGCTTCCGCCAGTTTGACAACGTCAAAGGCGTTGTCGATGGAGGAGTATGGCGCTGTTGTTGCCATGGTGCCGACTCCGGAGAGTGGTGAATACTGGCCGCCGGTCATGCCGTAGATGCGGTTGTTCATTACAATTGCGGTCATGTCGATATTACGACGACAGGCGTGGATGAAGTGGTTCCCACCGATGGCCAGGGCATCTCCATCCCCCATGGGGACAATGACGTTGAGTTCTGGTTTGGCCATTTTTACGCCGGTGGCACAGGCCAGGGCACGTCCATGCATGGTATGCAGGGAGTGGAAGTCAACATAACCGGAGATCCGTGCGGAGCAGCCGATTCCAGAGGTCATGACGATGTCACTTTTAGAAATCCCGAGATCTTCAATGGCCCGCAGCAGTGAATTGAGAATGGTGCCGTGGCCACAGCCCTCGCACCACATCTGAGGGAAAAATCTGTCACGAATATATTCTTGAACTGCCATTTGTCACACTCCTCTCCCCTGAATCATACGCAGGGATCTCTTTATATCCAAAGGTGAAATCAACTTGCCATCGGTACGGTTGGCAAGAAAAACACGATTCGGTTTTCTCACGGCAGCACGAACGTGTGCTGTTAACTGGCCCATATTCATTTCGCAGACCAGTACCGCCCGGGCACTATCACATTTTTCACGGATAAGTTCTTTCGGGAAGGGCCAGATGGATTGCAGTTCCAGTACACCAAGTCTTTCCCCCCGGAGACGGCGCTCAGTTGCAAGATGGATCGCTGAACGGGCGGAAGAACCGTAGGAAACCAGCACATACTGGGCATCATCCATGAAATGTTCTTTATAACGGGTGATGTCTTTAACGTTGTTTTCGATCTTGTCTACGAGGTGATGCAGCAGGTCGTTGATATAGGTTGGGTCTGCAGTGGGGAAGCCCCACATGTCGTGAAAAAGCCCCGTTACATTGTAACGATGAACATCGCCGAAATCGGACATCGGCAGACGACCGTCTTCGCGGGGAAGATAGGGATGGTAGTTTACGCCTTCCGGCAGTGAGGTGCGCAGGCGGTCAACGACATGCAGTTCACCTTCTGTCGGGATTTCCAGTTTTGCCCGGAGGTGACCGACGGCTTCGTCGAAAAGCAGGATGACGGGAGTCCGGTAGGTTTCAGCAAGGTTGAACGCATCAACGGTCATCTGAAAGATGTCCTGATGGTTGGAGGCTGTAAGGGCGATAATACTGTGGTCACCGTGGGTTCCCCAGCGTGCCTGGTTAATATCTCCCTGGGCAACGTGGGTCGGGTTCCCGGTGGACGGGCCACCGCGCTGAACGTTGGCAACCACACACGGAACTTCTGCCATACAGGCATAGCCGATGGCTTCCTGCTTTAGCGAAAAGCCCGGACCGGAGGTGGCGGTAAGTACTTTTTTGCCCGTGAGAGAGGCACCGATGATGGCACTCATGGCGGCAATCTCATCTTCCATCTGAATGAATGTACCGCCGTGTTGCGGCAGACGTGCTGCGAGAAGTTCAGCAATTTCAGTAGAAGGAGTAATGGGATAGCCGGCAAAGAAACTGCAGCCGGCGTAGAGGGCACCCTCGACACAAGCCTCGTTGCCCTGAACAAATTTGATTTTTTTAGTCATTATACCTCTTCCTCCTCTTCGATAACCCTGATTGCCAGATCAGGACACCGCATTTCACATAACTTGCAGAGAATACAGTCCTCAGGCCGGACAGCCGTTGAGCACCCTTCGTCATTAAGTTCCAGAACATTTTTCGGGCAGAAGGCCACACAGATACCGCAGCCTTTGCACCAGCTCTGGTTGATGGCAATCTCTTTGAGTTTTTTCTTCGCCATACCTTGCAACCTCTTGTTCAAATCATCAAAAGGATCGTTTGAAACCGCAGTATCGTCAGTTTTTCATCCTGAAATGAAGCTGACGGAGGGCAGTTTGTTATGAACCTGGTTTTTTGTTTCCCGGCCGGCGAATACCTTTTCGCCTGACTTTGTGGGGAAACTTCCTGGAATGCGCAGCGGTGAAATCACTGCTGTTCTCAGGGGAAGCAACTATCATGCCGGAAACGGTGGATGTTGTCTCTCCTGAATATTTTAAAGGTATCTTTTTGTTCTTACGATAAAAAAAAATCAATAATAGAGCTGTCAGGTGACTCCGGTGTTGCAGAGAGAACGCAGGGACATTGATGAAATGCTCAAAATACTTTTCTGCTGTGCCTGTCTCTTCCTGATAATATAACGTTTTATCAGTATGTTACGTCTATAATGATCAAATAATCAAAACGGTTCATCCTTTCGGAATTACTTCATAGTGAACCGTTACCCGTCCTGCGAAGGAATAGAGGCTGCGCGGAATCCTTGTAAGGGGCGCAGAGGGTTCGATTGGGGAAATTCGGTTTTCGGACTGCTGTACAGTCGGCTCTTCATCTACGGGGGTGAAACTTTCTGAAAAAGAAATCGGTTGCAGGCGGACTCCCAGACTTTTTTCATAGATCGCTTTGCGAGCCTGCAGGTCGGCGAGGGCGTTGTTGAGCAGACGTTCTTTCATCTCTTTCAGATTCTTATGATCAAGCGTGATCCCCGCGAAGTGAAGATCACGGTAGCTGTCGCAGAGTTCAGCCACGGCCTGCAGCTGACTCTCCTTTCGCACGGGGATATAGAGGATGTTATCGACTTCATATTCCTTTGGTTTTGAGCTGAAGAGCCCATATCTCGGGGTGGTGGAGAAGCGGGAACCCGTGATAGCGCCAGCGGGGATGCCGGAGTTTGTAAGGTGCCCGAGTATCTCGGCACGAATATTGTGGTTCTCAGTGAGGGCTTCGTGCAGCCGTGCATGGCGGGTACGGATGCCGACGGTTACGATGCCACTTTCGACGGGCTGGTCAATCCGGGCTTCGCCAGTGAGGGTGACTGTCTGTCTCTCCGGGAGAAGGAGCCCTGCCCGTGCTGTCGGAGTTCCCCGCAGTTCAGTTTCCGCAGCGGCGGAAAGAGGCAGGAGCAGGGCGGCCGCAAGGCTGAGGCTGGAGAGACGGACGATAATGCTGGCAGACATGGATTATTCTCTTGTTGATGAAAACGGAGTGTTTTGTTGATCCGATGCTGCACAATAATCAGCGGGCCGCCACCTTGCGTTCCACTGCCTCAATCAGGCGGACGGCGATATCTTCACCGCTGTCGGCGGCAATTTCGCGCATGCAGGTTGGGCTGGTGACGTTAATCTCGGTAATGTGCCCGTCAATGACATCGAGACCGACCAGCATCAGGCCGAGCTGTTGAATCAGCGGTTTCACCTTCGCACAGATCTCTTTCTCCCGTTGAGTCAGCGCCTGGGTGACGCCCTTGCCTCCGGCGGCGAGGTTGGCGCGGAACTCTCCTCCCTGGGGAATTCGCGCAAGGCCGTGGGCCGGTGCCTCTCCGTCTACCAGGAGAATGCGTTTGTCACCCTGGGTTACGTTGGGGAGAAAGCCCTGCACCATCAGGGTTCGGTTGCCGTTGCCGAGGGATTCGAGGATTGCTCCCGTGTTGCTGCCCCCCTTCTCCATCTTGAAGATTCCCGTGCCGCCCATGCCGTCCATTGGTTTGATCACTGCCTGCCTTTCAGCATCGATAAAGGCTCGTATTCTCGACATGTTTCGGGTAATAAGAGTCTTCGGTGTCAGCTCTGGGAAGTAGCTGATAAAAAACTTTTCATTGACCCGCCTGAGGCTTTCCGGCGGATTGACGACGAGGGTTCCTTTGCGTTCCGCCATCTCCAGGATGTAGGTGCTGTAGATATACTCCATGTCGAAGGGCGGATCTTTACGCATCAGGATGGCGTCGAAGTCGGAGAGGGGGAAGGTCTCTTTTTCTCCGAGGGTTGCATAATCTTTCCTCTGGTCAGTCACCGTCACCTGCTGTGCGGTTACCTGCGCCTCACCCTCTTCAACAAAGAGGTCGCCCTGCTGAAAATAGAAGATGCGATGACCGCGCGCCTGAGCGGCGAGCATCATGGCAAAGGTGGAGTCCTTCCAGGTCTTGAGGGTGGTGATGTCGTCCATCAGAATACCGATAGAAAGCTGCATGCGTGTTCTCCCTGCATTGTATTTAATAAATGTTTATCAATGTAATATTTATTGCCTTGTAATTCTGCAAGGGGGGCAGGGAAAATATGTTGCATTGCCGCGTGGTTGTGAGGGGGGCGTTTCTCTACAGCGACACAGAAAAAATTGTTGGGGATGTCTTGACGCAGATGCTCAGAGAGGCAGGAGATGGTGCCTTTGCTCTGGAGAATACCCGGACAGATTACCGCTTACAGTGTTGAAATAGGGACAAATAATGTGATCGCGGTTTAAAAACAGGAGGGTTGAATATTGAGCCTGCCCGCAGAGGTGAATTTTACATCGTGCTGGTGCTGCAAAACCACCGTGAAATTTTTCTGATGGTTTTGCAGCAATTTTTAGAAAGGCGTTATTTAGCTGTGAGACTTTTTACATGCCAAGAGCTTTCGCGACACCCTCTCCATAGGCAGGGTCTGCCTTCCGGCAGTTTTCGATATGGCGTTTTTTGATCTCATCCGGAGCATCACCCAGTGCCCGTGCGGTATTTTCGAAGAGTACCTGTTGCTGATCCGGCTTCATGAGACGGAAAAGCATTCTCGGCTGGCTGTAATAATCGTCATCATCTTCCCGGGCATCCCAGTAATCCATGGCACCTTTCAACTCCAGCGGGGGCTCTTTGAACTCAGGCTGTTGCTGCCATTCACCCTGGCTGTTTGGTTCATAGCCAAGTGTCGAACCATGATTGCCATCAACCCGCATGGCACCGTCACGGTGGTAAGAGTGGAAGGGACAGCGTGCTGCATTTACTGGTATGAGGTGGTGGTTGACCCCAAGACGATAACGTTGTGTATCCCCGTAGGAAAAGAGTCGGCCCTGGAGCATCTTGTCCGGTGAGTAGCCAATCCCCGGAACGATATTTGACGGATTGAATGCGGCCTGCTCTACCTCGGCAAAATAGTTGTCTGGGTTACGGTTCAACTCCAGTTCGCCCACCTCAATAAGGGGATATTTGCCATGGGGCCATACTTTTGTCAGGTCAAAGGGATTGAAGGGGAAATTCTCTGCTTCTTTTTCAGGAACGACCTGAATTTTCATAATCCACTTTGGAAAATTCTTCTTCTCAATGGCTTCAAGAAGATCCCTCCCGTGGCTCTCCCGGTCTTTACCAACTAATATTTCTGCTTCCTGGTCCGTAAGATTTTTGATTCCCTGGCAGGTTTTGAAATGGAATTTTACCCAGAAACGCTCGTTTTTCGCATTGATCAGGCTGAATGTATGGCTGCCGAAGCCGTCCATATTACGAAATGAAGCCGGGATTCCCCTGTCACTCATGGTGATTGTTATCTGATGCAGCGCCTCGGGAAGAAGTGTCCAGTAATCCCAGTTATTTTTCGCACTGCGCAGATTGGTACGGGGATCACGTTTAACAACGTGATTCAAGTCCGGAAATTTCATGGGATCACGCAGAAAGAAGACGGGAGTGTTATTCCCTACGAGGTCCCAGTTTCCCTGGCCAGTGTAAAATTTGAGGGCAAATCCTCGAATATCACGTTCTGCATCGGCGGCTCCGCGCTCACCGGCAACAGTGGAAAAGCGGGCAAAAAGTTCTGTCTTTTTCCCAATTTCTGAAAAGATATCTGCCTTGCTGTATTTTGTGATATCGTGGGTGACTGTAAAGGTTCCATAGGCTCCCCAGCCTTTGGCATGCATTCTTCTCTCAGGGATAACTTCACGATCAAAGTGAGCCATCTTTTCAATATACCAGGGGTCCTGCATCATCATTGGTCCCCGCGGACCGGCAGTAAGTGCATTCTGATTCTCAACTACCGGTGCCCCTGCATTTGTTGTAAGCCGTTTCTTTTCTGTCATTTTGTCCTCGTTTTTTGGTAGTACCATGTTTGGAATAATTAACATCTCCTGACTGTTAATCTCTGGAGATAATCATTATCCTTCGTGGGCAAAAAAAATCTCATTCCTTCTGGCACTCTGCGCACAGCCCGAAAAAATCAAGGCGGTGGTTTGTGATTACAAAGCCCGTCTCTTTGGAAACTTCTTCAATGATTGCAGCTGTATCAAGCATTGGTGGATCAATTATTTTTCTACATCTGGTGCAGATGGCATGAGGGTGTGGCCAGGGCTTGCGCCCATCGTAACGATTTCCCATCTCACTGAATTCCAGCTCCAGGACCTCCTGTTCTGATTTGAGCAGATGAAGAGTCTTGTAGACGGTGGCAAGACTCAGAGTTGGGTATTGGGGTAAAAGACCTGTATAAATTTCTTCTGCAGAGGGGTGGCTGTCGGTGTTCAGTAAAAAGGCAATGACAGCATACCGCTGCGGCGTAATACGGACCCCTTCTTTTTTTAGTGAAGCAACAAGCTTTGCCAGTTTTTCTTTAATATCCATTATTATGCTGTTGTTACCCTTTTCCTCTTTCTCTTGTGCTCTGGAGATGGTTGATCATTCGGTGGCAAATATTTAGATTCGCCCATGAGAGAGTCTCGAACAGTCACAATAGGGTGTTGTTCCTGCCTCTCTCCACAATAGAACATATATGATAATGATTATTAATGGAATAACTATTATCACTAAAGAATTGTTCTATACGACAGGGTCGAGGGGTGGTTTTGCGGCTGGGAAGGGACGTCCTTCTTGAGGAAGTGAGCCGCTCAGGAGTTTGTAATAAGGCCGAAAATCTTAGAGAAAAGGTGGGCGAAGTGTACGATACGCTCACATTTATGGATGTGGAAGTTTTGCTGGGCAAAAACGGCCTCATCAAAGGAGTTATCAACCAAGAAGAGAAAGACTGGTGAAGGGCTTGGACTTCCACTCAATGGTTTTGAGGCAGCCTTTGGCACATAGCGTAAAAAGAATTATACCTTAGGGGAGTGGAACTATACTCTCTGTATTCAAATAACAGGGAGAAATTGAATAGTCGTTACTATTTTGCTGCGTCGATACTCTTTGCAAGGAAATGAGAATATCTAATTGTTGAAACTCATCTATCATAAAATGTTTCTGAATCTAATAAAACCATAATAAAGAAGGTTAATGACTTATCAAAGCGTGAAAAATACTTCTGTGGAGTTTTTTCTCCGTCAGGAGCAACGTGTTTATGAATCGCGGATCAGTGGGCACGTTGAGCCCCAGACTTTTGACCTTATTGATTCTTTTGCCGGGGCCGGCGGAATGACTCTCGGGTTTTCTAAACGCTTTGGTCACTCGTTTAGATCGGTCTGGGCTAATGATTCCAATGAATATTGCGGACAGACGTACAACGCCAATTTTGGGGAGCATTGCCGGATTGGGGATATCGTTTCTATTTTGGAAGATCCTTCCATCGTTATCCCGACAGCCGACGTCGTTATTGGCGGACCTCCGTGCCAGGGGTTTAGTCTGCTGAATAAAAACCGGACGAATGATCCGCGTAAGCAGTTGTGGCGACCGTATTTTGAAATCGTTCGACGTTCTGAAGCAAAGATCTTTGTTATGGAGAATGTGCCGCAGCTTTTGAAGTCTGCTGAGTATGAAGATATCGTGAGAACAGCCAAAGGCCTGGGATTCAAAGTTTGGAGTGGAATTTTGTGTGCTGCCGATTATGGAGTGTCGCAAACGAGACGGCGGGCATTTATCATCGGTTGCAAGACAACTGATCCTCTGTGTATCCTTCCTCCTCGGAAAACACATTTCAAGCCGAAGACTGGTAAAAAAGAGAGTTTTCTTCCTTTTGATAAAACGGAATATATAGGAATCCCCAAGGAGTGGAGAACTGTTCGAAACGCCATTGAGGATCTCCTTCCTCCGGTGGGGACTTCAATTCGTGAGGAGGCTCCTCCGTACGATTTGCATTTCGGGCGCAATCCCACGGAACTTAGCAAGAAACGGTATCGAATTGTGTCAGAAGAAGGCATGAACCGATTTGACCTCCAACGTCTTGCACCGGAATTGACACCTCCATGTTGGCTTAGGAAAAAGTCTGGCAGCACGGACCTTTTTGGCCGATTGTGGTGGAATCGTCCGGCATTTACTATCAGAACGGAATTTTATAAGCCGGAAAAAGGGCGCTATCTGCATCCGCAACAACATCGTCCTTTGACCCATCGGGAGGCGGCTCGTTTACAGTCCTTTCCAGATGATTTTATATTTAAAGGGTCGAAAATCGAAATTGCAAAGCAGATAGGCAATGCCGTTCCTCCTTTATTGGCTGCACGTATTGCTGATGTGGTGCATCTACTTCTGACCGTGTCCGAAGAGGGAAAAGGCTGATTTTTCTTTCAAAGAAAAACGAAGCGGGCTCGTGATGCATGTAAAGGATCGGGGCCCCAGGCCGGAACTCCTGGTTCGGTCTATGGCCTTTCGGCTGAGGTTCCGATTCCGGCTTTACCGAAAGGACCGCCCTATGTCCATCGAACATTGAAAAAGGATAAACGCGTTAGTAGTGAATTGCTTCAAGCGGGTTGGATGTTCTTGTTATTTTGGAGTGTTAGAGTAAAAAAAACAGGGCAATTGCGGAAGAAATGAGGGGGAGGTCTTTGAGCGATGTCGGTCTGCGAAAATGAAGATGCGACGAACCCGGAAGAGGTTCGCCAGAGAGTAGAACAGCTGATCCAAAATTATAGAATAGAACTTGAAAGCGCGGAACTCCGGCCGAAGGTGATCGCCCTGGTTTCGGTTTTTCGGGAATTGCGGGCTTTGGGTAAGGTGTTGATCCCTGCGGAATTCGCCTCTGCTGCGAGAGACAGAATCCTTTATTATTTCAGACAGTACCCTGGTATCGTCATCAACGGAGATGAATTGTTGGTGGTGTCTGGCATCCAGGATTATCCTCGTCGGTTAAGGGAGTTGAGGGTGCAATTCGGATGGGCTATTGCCAGCGGTGTGACTGTAAAGGAAATGGCCGAATATGAAAATGATACCGTTTCGGATGAGCTCAAATGTATGAAGCCCAGTGATTATATTCTGCTTAACGAATGCCAGGATGTTGAAGCTGCTTTTCGTTGGAACACGGCCAATACCATTCGTAAGGAATCGGGCTCGGTGCGGGATAAGATTCTCAAATTTTTGCGAGCCAATATTGGAAAAGAGGTGATGAATGAAGAGCTACGGTATGTGGCAAATAACAAGACTGAATGGGCTCGGAGAGTTCGTGAATTACGCACAGAATTTGGTTGGCCCGTGGTTACGAAAGCTACTGGACGTCCGGATCTGAAGATCGGGGTTTACGTCCTTCAAGCTGATCGACAAAGTCCCGCGCATGACCGAAATATCCCGGATCAGGTGCGCCGTGAAGTCTTGCGTCGTGACGGGTATAAATGCGGCAACTACGGTTGGTCTCATGATGAATGGAATCCCTCTGATCCGAGACATTTGGAACTTCATCACCTTGAGCACCATGCAAGAGGCGGAGAGAACATTGCTGAGAATTTGAAGACTCTTTGTACTGTTTGCCATGATGCCGTTCATCGTCGAGAGAGATAATTTTTTGTGTGGTATGGAATAAATTAAAATCACGAAGGACTGTAGGATTCCTCCCATTCTAAAACCTCCATATGTTGTATTGTTACATGTTTCAAGTTGCTCCCCGATATCTGCCAGATAAATGAGAAAAAAATGGTGCTTCGGTAGATAAATGGAAGAGCTGGCTTAATATAATGAGGTTGCTCTTCTGTCCTGAAGCTGAAGAGGGGGGCGGGTTCATCGCCTTCTGGGCAGAAAGGCTGGTTGTAAAGGCACCGCATGTGCCAGACCAGGCCCCTTGATATTTCAGGGAGCCTTAATTTACTTGAGAGGGGAGACCTCGGATGGATCTCATTGAAATACTGGAAAAACTGGAGCAGCGTGATGCTCTGCACACCCTCGACTGCGGTCGCAGAGGGATTGAAAAAGAGGGGCTGCGCTATACCTGCACTGATCACCTCTCCCGCAAGCCTCACCCTGTCTCCCTCGGTTCCCCGCTCACCCACGCAACGATTACCACTGATTACGCTGAGAGCCTGATGGAGCTGGTGACCCCTGCCTTCCGTAATCGTCGCGACGCCCTCACTTATCTTCGATATCTGCACCGGGTGGTGGCGGTTGACAGTGATGAGTATATTCTCAACGGTTCCATGCCAGCCCGCATAGATGACCCTGAGGCTGTGGAGATCGGCTGGTACGGCGAATCCAGTGGCGGGCAGATGCGCCGTCTCTATCGTAAAGGACTTGCGCTGCGCTATGGCAAGGCAATGCAGCTCATTGCCGGGATTCACTTCAACTACTCCCTCTGCCCGGATGTCTTTCGCAACTACGCCGAGATTGTCGGCGAGCCCTTCAGCCAGCCTTTTATCAATACGAGCTATATGAACCTCGTGCGCAATATCCGCATTCACGGCTGGATGATTCCCTACCTTTTCGGACACTCTCCGGCGGTGGACAGCTCCTTCTTCCACGGAGAACCCCATCGGCTTGACGCCCTTGATGACTCAACCCTCTATCTGCCTTATGCAACCTCCCTGCGCATGAGCGATACCGGCTACAGCAACAAGACTCCCTGGCCGGTAACGGCGAATAATCTTGAGGGCTATATCCACGACCTGCGCAAAGCTGTCTTTTCTCCCTCCAGAGAGTACGAGGCACTGGGGCTTTACGCCGCCGACGGAAGCCGGCAGCAGATCAGCGGCAATGTGATGCAAATTGAAAACGAATATTATGGCGTGGCGCGGCCGAAACAGATCGGTGTGGACGGTGAGACAACCCTCGCCGGGCTGGCCAGTCGCGGGATTGCCTATGTGGAACTGCGGACACTGGATATTAACTGCTTCGACTGGGCGGGAATCAGTCAGAGACAGCTCGACTTCCTTGAGCTCTTTATGCTCTACTGCCTTTTTCACAAGGCGCCGATGCTTGATGAGACTCAGGAGGCTGAGTGTCGTGTCAATCTTGCAGAAGTGGGGGGGCGCGGGCGTGACCCGCAGCTGCGCCTGCAGCACTTCGGAGTCACACGAAGCGTTGAGGAGTGGGGGAGTGAGGTGTTGACGGCCATGCGGCCCATTGCCGAGGCGATGGATGTGGAGAAGCACCGGCCGCATTATATGAGTATCGTCGAGCGGATGGAGGGGATGGTCCGCAATCCCGACCTCACCCCTTCGGCACGGATTATCCGCTGTCTGCGCGGAGAGGAGGGGGAGGCCCCGATGAGCTGGCACCGTTTCATCACCGACCTCAGCCGCCGCCACATGGAGAAGAGCCGCCGCGTCGGTATTACGCCGGTGGAACAGGCCAAGGTGACTGCCGATGCCGTTGCCTCCTGGGAGAAGGAGGAGGCTCTGGTGAAGGCATCAAAAGATGTCCCGTTCGAGGCGTATCTAAAAAACTACTTCGTGCAGCTTGAAAGGCTGGGCTGACCTGTTTCCCGCCATCTTCAGCCCGGCCCTTCTCAGGGCTGTGTTGACGATGGTTATACCATTCCTATTAAGTTATACCCCGTTTTGTCTCCTGTTTATCCATCTATGGTTACAAACGACAAAAGGAACCACGAATGGACACGAATAAACACGAATTATTACTGAAAAAACCATAAGAGAATGCCCTTGTGGTTGAATTCGGTCTGTTCTTTGCTTTGAGGTAATTGATATATGAGAGCGTAAAACGCTCAACCCCGACTTTCGGATGACTCTCAAAGTTGATTAATACTCCTGGTGCACTGTACGGCTTAACTTCGGATACAAACGTTTTCGTTTAATGTGTTGTCCCTGTTCGTGAAAATTCGTGTCCATTCGTGGTTACAAAATGCAAAAGGAATCACGAATGGACACGGATAAACACGAATTATTACTCATTCGTCATCGCCAAAAAAGATGTCTACGCAGTCGCGTTCTCTGGTCAATACAAAGTGTAAATGGTATTATTTCCCCGTATATTTCCCTGCCATTGCCTTGTACACAAGGTTCTCCTCTTTAAGCACTTTATAGCGATCGTTGACCACATCCTGTTCCGTGCTGTATTCGGTGTTCATTGCCACCAGCCAGTCGGAGAGTTCCCCGGCGCCGTTTTCGTAGCGCTCCCGATAGTACTCACTGTTTTTGCGGTTCAGCTTTTGCGTCTCTTCCCGGCTGGCCAGCGTCTCTTTCGCCAGGAGATACTGCTGCCAGTAGACGGCCACCTCATTAAAAGCTGTTGTCAGCGTTTCCTCAAAGTCCAGCCGGGCGTCTTCAAAGTCTGCCTCGACGCTCTTATCCGTCCATTTCAAGGTGTTCCACTGGAGAAACGGGAGACTGAGGGCGATAGAACCCGTTCCGATCGGCAGATCAAAGACCTTGCCGAGCTGGCTGTCGCTACTGCTGATGCCTGCCCCGAGGGTGAGCTGGGGGTACCAGCTGCGTTTCTGAGCGGTCTGGTTATACCACGCTTTCTCCAGCCGTTTTTCGGCCGCTTTTACATCGGGACGGGCAGAAAGCACTGAGATCGGTACCTGCAGGTCAATTGAGGTCGAGGGCAGATCCGTGAGGGGACGGGGACTGATGCTGGCGCGTTCCCCGGGGCGCAGGTTGAGCAGGTTGTTCATGGTCTGTTCAACTGTCGCCCGGCTGTCTTTCAGGGCGGTGAGGCTCTGCTTTTCTGACAGTACAGACTGGCGTGACTGCACGAGGGTGATGGACGTCGTCTTGCCTGCCTCATACTGGGCTTTGAAGATGTTGTACAGCTCCTCATAGCGGGCGATATTTTTCTTTGTCAGTGCAATGGATTCGTCGATGTAAGCCAGCTGGAACCAGGCGTCTGCCACGGAGTTGATCAGGCTGAGGCGTGTGTTCTCCAGGTCCTCGGTGGTGGCCTGCCATTCCGCGAGACTGGCCTTGCTGGTGGCGTCGAGCCGGTTCCACAGATCCAGCTCGTAACTCAGATCGAGTGTGCTGCTCCACGAGCTGGAGTCGTCACCACTCTTTAATTCGACACTTTTACTTCCGCTCATGCTGGCGGAGGCCTCAGGAAAGAGGTCCTGTTCGCTGATATGCAGGTAGTAAAGAGCCTTGCGGATGGTGATGGCCGATTGTTTCAGGTCAATATTGTTGCGCAGGGCCGTTTCCATCAACTCATTGAGCTGTGGATCTTCATAGGTTTGCCACCACTGCCTGTCCACATCATACTGCTGCAGTTCCTGTGAGGACATCAATCCCGCGTCGGTCAGGGGATCTCCTGCCATTGGAGTCAGAGCACAGCTGGTGAGCAGCAGGGTGGTGCAGACAAGGGCGAGGGAGGTATATTTTTTCATAATTTTTCCTGAAAATGAGGACGGGGCGCGCTTTTTATTTCTGTGTAAGAGCTTCAATAGGGCTGAGTCGGGCGGCGTTGCGTGCCGGGACGAACCCGAAGATCACCCCGATAACCGTGGAGCAGAGAACCGCCGCAACGATAGAGGTTGTGGAGAAGGTCATTGCGAAATCGGTGACAAAGTGATTGAAGAGCAGGGCGATGACGACCGACAGCCCAACGCCGAAGATACCACCGGCGAGGCAGATCAGTATTGCCTCGATAAGGAACTGCTGCAGGATGTTGCTCTGTCGGGCACCGATGGCCATGCGCAGGCCGATTTCCCCTGTGCGCTCGGTGACCGATACCAGCATGATGTTCATGACTCCGATGCCACCGACAATCAGCGAGATGACGGCGATGGCGGAAATCAGCAGAGTCATGGTGCCTGTGGTGGCTGTGATGGTCTCTTTGATGGAATCACTGTTCATGGTGAAGAAATCCTGTGTGCCGTGGCGACTGGTCAGCAGTCGGGTAACGGTCTCCTCCGCTGCCTGCGAATTGACAGTATCCGCTATCTCGGCGGTAATGGTGCTGATTACCTTGTCGCCGGTGATCTGGTGCATGACCGTGGTGTAGGGAGCCCACAGGCGGAGCTGCCCGCTGTCCGGACCGAAAGTGTTGGTCGATTCTGCTGTCACTCCGATGATGACCAGCGGGCGTTTTTTGAAGAGGATGGTGCGGCCGAGCACCTGCGGGAGAGGCATATCCGGGAAGAGCTCTTTTCTGGTGTTGTTGTCGATTACTATCACCTGATTGTCCTCTTTTACGTCTGTTTCATTGAAGAAACGACCGCCCTCCAGTTCGAGCCCATCCACTGAAAAAAACTGTTCTCCCACGCCGTTGAGCTGGCCGGTGAGGGTTATGTTGCGGTAGCTGATATTGCCATTGGTGGAGGTCTGTGGTGTGATATTGAGCACAAAGGGCTGTTTTCCCAGCGCCTTCGCGTCATTGATAGTGAGGGTTCGAATCCGTCCCGAGCGTGAATCACCCCAGCTTTTACCGGGGTAAACGGAAATGGTATTGGTTCCTATTTCTTTGATTCTGCTGAGAATCTTTTCCTGTGAACCTTTGCCTATAGCTACCACCGAGACCACCGAGGCTATGCCGATGATAATGCCAAGCATGGTGAGCAGGGAGCGCAGCTTGTGGCTGATGATTGCCTGCAGCGACATGCGGAAGGATTCGGCAAGCTGGTCGCTGTAGAAGGTTATGCCGTGTTTTTCTTCAACCCGTTCAAGAGGGGTGGGGGTGGAGAGAGGCAGGCGGCGCGTGTCGGAGATGATTTCACCGTCTTTGAGCTCAATGGTTCGGCTGGCGAAGGCGGCAAGTTTCCTGTCATGGGTGACAAGGATAATGGTGTGTCCTTTTGCGTGCAGTTCCGTAAGGATGTCCATGACCATCAGACCACTTTCAGAGTCCAGGGCGCCGGTGGGTTCGTCGGCGAGGATTATCTCTCCGCCGTTCATCAGCGCACGGGCGATACTTACCCGCTGCTGCTGCCCGCCGGAGAGGGTTCCGGGGCGGTTGTTCTCCTTGCCGGTGAGAGCGAGCTGCTTCAGCAGGTCCTCCGCCCGGCGACTTCTCTGACTCCTTTTCAGGCCTGCATAGATCGCCGGCAGGGCGACGTTGTCCCTTGCCGACAGGGTGCCGAGCAGATTATAGCGCTGGAAAATGAAACCAAACTTCCGGCGGCGCAGAGCGGCGAGCTGATCAGGATCCCTGCCAGCGGCCTCTTCTCCGTCGATGAGGCAGGAGCCTGAAGTCGGAGCGTCGAGACAGCCGAGGATGTTCATCAGCGTCGTCTTGCCCGATCCGGACTGACCTATGATGGAGATGAAGTCCCCCTGATCTATGCTCAGATTGATGTCCCGTAATACGTGAATCCGGTTGGATGGAGGGCCGAAATCCCTTGTTATATTGGAAAGCTCAAGCAGTGCCATTGTTTTTCTTTCTCCTTACATCTTCCGTCCCATACCGCGGGGCATTATCGAGTTGACGCCGTTGTCGCTTCGGCCGGTTACCACCTCTTCTCCTTCCTTAAGTCCGGAGAGCACGACCGTATTCGCGCTGTCGCTGATGCCGGTGGTAATCTCCCGTTCCTGCGGTTTTCCCTTTTGCAGAACGGTGACGAACTTTTTCCCCTTTTTACTGCTGATGGCAAGGGTGGGGATGAGCAGCTCGTTTTCAGCATGGGCAACGACGATGGTGTTTTCAGTGGTCATACCGATGCGGAGGGCGTTGTTGCTGTTCTCCACCAGGGCGCGGGCATAATAATAGATGGCACTGGAGGTCAGATCTGTGCTGGTGGTGTAGCTGCCCTGACTCATGGTGGTGAGACCGGGATCGATAGAGCTGAAGATGGCGTCGCGGGGGGTGTCGGGGTTGGCAAGGGTGGTGAAGTGCACTGTCATTCCGGGCTGTACTCTGGTGATATCGCCCTCGGCTACCTGCATGCGGATGACCATCCGGGAAAGGTCGGCAATCTGAACAATGGTCGGCGTAGATTGTGACGAGTTCACCGTCTGCCCCTCTTCAATGGAGGTGGAGACAATGGTACCGTCCATGGGCGCGGAGATGCGGGTGTAACCGAGATCAGTCTCCGCAGTAGAGACGCTGATTTCGGCAATACGGATGGAGGATTCCAGCTCGGTGATGGCTGATTTTGCCGATGCCAGGGTGTCCGTCGCAGTATCATAATCTTTTTGAGAGGTGGCTTTCTTTTCCCACAGGTCGCGTTCACGGGTGTAGTTTTTCTGTGCCATGTTGAGGCTCACCTTCTTGCTGGCCAACTGCGCCTGATAGCTGGCGAGCTGAGCTTTGCTTGTGTCCAGGTCGTTCTGCTGAGTGGCGGCGTCAATCTCCGCGATCAGCTCGCCTTTTTTCACCTGCTGGCCCAGTTTGACATAGAACTTCCTGATCTGCCCGGAGGCCTGGGCTCCGACATCGACCAGCAGTGCCGGGGCGATGTCCCCGGCCGCACTGACACTCTGCTCAATATTGCCGCGTTGCACTGTTTCAGTGAGCCATGCTACGGGCGGCTTTGGTGAAAAGAAGAAGGCTCGGATGGTGAAGATGGCAGCGCCGAGCAGGAGCAGCACTGTGAGAGAGATGACTATTTTTTTCATTGATGAACCTCTGAGAATAAATTGTTCGGGAAAAAAGAGATCATAACAGTATGCCATCTCAGAGAATAAGCAACTGTTGTGCCAGAGCAGGAAATACGGTGGAGAGTGGCAATGTGCAGGGGGCAGGATGGAAGGGAAATAAAAAAGGCGGGTAAAGGTTATCCAGCAGGGGGAGGAGACCGGGTAACTTTTACACAGAGAAATTCTGACTTGTCGAAGAACATGCTGGTGCTGAAGGGGTAAAAGGCTGTAAAACGTGGTTTATGTAATTTTATTTACGTATTTTTGCTTCTAAAATTACAGAGTTGCATGGTTATTACAATAAATACTCTATGAATGGCAAATAATTAGCGTTTTTTAGGGATACCAATCGGGAATAGCCAACTCTTTTTTCTCAATATTTTTCCTTTGTGGACTATTAGAATACCAATAAGGAAAAAGTCCGTGATTTTCGTGAGAAGTAGTTGCACGGGGCCTGATAGTTCGGCTACCATATCCCCCAGTCTGAATTCTCAGGCATGTAAGCATCCCCCGCCGGAGGGCGGAACAGGGAGACAATTGGGAGGGGGCTCTGTGCGATCCCGTAAATTCTGGAAAAGGAGTAGCGGTCCATGGCTGAATTAAACGTTGATTATCTCTCTGCATTTATGGCATTTCTGCCAATTCTGTTGACCATCGTGCTGATGGCAGGGATGAACTGGGGTGCCAAAAAAGCATTGCCTGTATCGTGGGTCGTGGCGGTAGTTATCGCCTGGGCATACTGGGGTATGGACCCCGGCAAAATTTTTGGTTTTTCTTTTTTCGGGTGTCTCAAGGCACTTGATATTCTGATTATTATCTTTGGTGCATTGCTCATCCTCAATACGATGAAGCTCTCCGGAGCGATGGCGACAATCAACCATGGGTTTAACGGAATTACCAATGACCGGCGTATCCAGGCGATCATCATTGGTTTCATGTTTGGAGCCTTCATTGAGGGTGCTGCCGGTTTTGGTACACCTGCAGCCCTCGCTGGCCCGCTGATGGTCGGACTTGGCTTTCCTCCGCTTGCCGCTGCCATGGTGGCCCTGATTTTCAACTCATTACCGGTTCCCTTCGGTGCAGTCGGTACCCCGATTACGGGGGGAGCGATGAAGACCCTCGCCGGCAGCCCGGACAGTCTGTTGACCGTCCTTCACGTTGACCCCGAGATGTTTAAAATGGCATTGACTCAGTGGGTTGCCATTCCCAATGGACTCGTGGGGATTTTTCTTCCGCTGCTCGGTGTGGCCATCATGTGCCGTTTCTTTGGGAAAGACCGCTCCTTTAAACCAGCTCTCGCGGCAGCTCCCTTTGCCCTCTTTGCCGGGGTTGTGTTTGCTGTTCCCTACATTATCATTGCCTCCTACCTTGGACCGGATCTTCCTTCTCTGCTCGGAGCCTTCATTGGTCTCGGTATTATTATTTTTGCGGCCAAAAAAGGATTTCTGATGCCGAAAGAAACCTGGGACTTCCCGCCGAAATCAGAATGGGAATCCAACTGGAAATCTCTTGATGATGATACCGGCGATGTTGGTGAGGCCAAAATGGGGATGGTCATGGCGTGGATGCCCTATGTGCTCATTGCCCTTATCCTTGTTGTTACCCGTGTTCCCGTCCTTCCCTTGAAGGCATGGCTTGGTGCTCAAGCCCTCACCTGGCCCGATGTGATGAATACCGGATCCGATTATGCTCTCAAATGGGCCTATCTGCCGGGAACCATTCCCTTTATTCTTGTCGCTTTTATCACCAACTTCATGCACGGTATGAAGCCGGGTGCTGTTGTAAAATCGTGGAAAATGACCTTTGGGCAGATCTCTGGTGCTGCCATAGCCCTGTTTGCCGGGGTGGCAATGGTGCAGTTGATGCTGAACTCGAAGATTCTTGATGCCAGTGGTGTGATGGTCATGCCGTCCATGCTTACCACTATGGCCCAGGCTGCTGCTCAAGCCACAGGCCAGGCATATCCGGTTATTGCGACACTTATCGGGATTCTCGGCTCTTTCATGTCGGGTTCTGCGACGGTTTCCAACCTGCTCTTTGCTTCCCTGCAGTTTGAAACAGCCAATATCCTCCAGCTTCCCGAGGTTATTATTGTGGCGATTCAGACCATCGGCGCGGCTGTTGGGAATATGATCTGCGTTAACAACGTGGTAGCTGTCTGTGCCACCGTAGGCTGTCTGGGGGCGGAAGGATTGATTATTCGGCGTAACGCCATCCCGGCTTTTATCTACTATCTGGCTATTACGGCGGTGGCTCTCGTTCTCATCTATATGGGAGTTGATCCGATTCCTCTTGAGGGCGGAATACACTGATTACGCTGCCTGTTCTTCCCGGCCGTCTGCATTTACAATGCAGGCGGCCTTTTTTTTTGACGATTACGAATGAGTAATAATTCGTGTTTATCCGTGTCCATTCGTGGTTACAAACGACAAAAGGAACCACGAATGGACACGAATACCAATTACATTTTTTACTGATCAGAGAACACGACTGCGTGGACATCTTTTTTGGTGATTGCGACAGGATAAACAGGATGTAAAATTGATCTCAATGGTGATACCGGTGAAATTTCATCACCACTGGTGAAAAATCGGCACGGCGGTGGTTTCCCGCAACGTTGTTGTGTAGACAAGGCATGCCTTGTCTCTACGGTGGCGGGAATCCGCGAAATGGCAACCATCACCGATAACCCGCGAAACAATACACGCCACGTTGTCACCACGGGATGATAACAGTGAAATTTCATCACCACTGGTGAAAAATCAGCACAACAGTGATTTCAGCAATGGTGTTGTAGAGACAA